>Ga0268266_10000053_pt1 | contig 295181 bp, 256 predicted proteins | sample KBSS13metaG_FD_190356 | JGI IMG/M metagenome (GOLD analysis project Ga0268266, IMG submission 190356) | Switchgrass rhizosphere microbial communities from Kellogg Biological Station, Michigan, USA - KBS S1-3 metaG (SPAdes) (version 2) | ecosystem: Host-associated > Plants > Roots >... | reverse complement strand
ACGCACCCGTGCGCCACTCTCATCGGAAGCAAGCTCCCGAATCCCGTCCGACTTGCATGTATTAGGCCTGCCGCTAGCGTTCATCCTGAGCCAGGATCAAACTCTCCATTGTATAATGTTTTGTTTGATTACTGACCCTATTTGCTCAATAGAATCATCTTATAATCTGTATTGCTTCAGTCCGAAGACTTCCACGTTTGTATCTTTATACAGCATTACCCGATTGCTATCTCACTTGTTTTAAGAATTGTGATTAAGTCAGCCTAAGCTTTCTTAATCCGCTGCATCTCATAATTATCTAACCTTCTAAAGAACTTGATCTCCTTGCCTCGCGGTTCGGATTATAATTTATCGTTGTTAAACGATCAATTTTTTAGTTTTGTAAACCAGGAATCGCTCCTGATTTTTTCTCTGTTGAAGAGCCCCGTTCGTTTTGGGACTGCAAAGGTATGAACCTTTTTCACATTCGCAAAAAATATTTTTTATTTTTTATTTTTCGCTTTTTTCAACCTTCAGAGAACAACCCGCTTCCTCGTTTGCGGGCTGCAAAGGTAAGCAGAGTTTTCAATTGTGCAAGCACTTGCTAAAGAAAAAGCAATAGTGTATCGATAACACTTTGCAAATCAGCCTGAAAATTTTTAAGATGGCAAGCAATCAGACCGAAATAGCTCCAACGATAAACAAACCCATGCTTTAACGTTAAGCAAGATGATACGGCAAGATATTGCTGAATACTAACTCAGGAAAGATAATTCTGTTAGCGGAGTAAGAATTATAGTTGCAAATATCGTTTCATGTAACTTCTTTATTTGGTTCACGGCGGAAGCAAATCTTTTGTCCTCCTCGCACTCAAACCATGCTTTTTTCTGCTTAATTACCTTTGCCGGACTCCCCCCCAGTAGAACATTGCCGTCAGAAAATGATTTATTCACAAATGAATTTGCGCTTATAGTTGTATTATCGGCTATGGTAACAGCCCCTGAGATAATTACCCCTGAAGATATGTAGGCATTATCGCCAATCGTTTTAGGCTCTGCCCCTGCTATGCAGGTAGATGTATGCAATACGCAGTTTGCGCCCACCTTTGCATGACCATGTACAACAATTGTCCCATAATGGGGGATATAAAGTCCCGGGCCAAACACATTTGGGTATATAGAGAATCCTAACTTTAAACTGATCTTATGGAATCTGTACCGGGTTATCGCCAGGCGCAGCCTTTGAAAAAGCCCTCTTTTATCATAAAGGTATTCGAACCTCCTTAAAAGATGCATGAAAGTTTCAATATGATCAGGCACAAAAAAACGTTTTATCTTTCTCACAAAGGTATTAACCGGTCGGCCGGCTATAATTCTGTCTGCTTCTAAAGCAAATTTATACTCTTTATACGTCACCTGAATCAACAGTAATCCTTATATAAATGTACTGAAATGCCACGTAAATTACCAAGTTTTATAAGCTTTAAAATCAGCAAATCCAATAGCCTGCCATTAAAGGTTAAAGGCGGTTGAATGTTTGACATACTTGCGGATAGTTAAATATTTCAAATTGCCAATTCAAATCAGGACAGCTCGCCCAGCTCATTCATTACCTGTTTCAGACCGGCCAGGTGTTTACCATAGCTTAGGCGCACATGGATATTGATGCATACATAAGTAATAATAAACGATAGCAGTATAGTGCCGAATGCATACAGCATCATATTAAAAGAGAGCGGGCTGCTATTAGTTAATATGGCATTATTCAAATGATCAAACTTTATTTTGCTTGCTATTAAAGCAAGCGCGGTTAAAACTGATAAAGGTATAGCAGAAAAGCTGTATGTTTTATATATCTCTGTATTCAGTTCAAGTTCGTAGGTGATCTTTCTGATACTATTCACAATGTTCAGGTCATATTGTCCAATAGACTTATAAAAGACATAAAACCTGAAAAAATAAAAGGCGCTTATGACCATCGAACTGAATAGCAGCACTACCGTAATATTAAAAAACAGTGCTGAGCGTACATTCCAGAACAAAACTGCGAATACCATAACATAGGATATCAGCAGAGAAACCACTTCCATTTTCATATTCCTCCTGAGACGACCCAATATCGAAGTGGTTTTATTCATTCTTGCTGTATCGAGGTGTAAATGCAAATCACCTGAATCATCCTTATTCCAGGCGTCTTTCAATTCATCTATATTCATAATTCATTTTTTTAGTGATCTCTTTTAATTTATCCTTTAATCGGCTCATTCGTACTCTTGCATTCACTGCCGTAATTCCGAGATGAGTTGCAATTTCTTCGTACGACTGATTTTCCATATATAGATATATGAGTGCTTTTTCTATTTTATCTAACTGATGGACGGCTTTGTAAAACATCGCCAGCTTTTCTTCTTCCTCATTTACCCTCGATAATTCCTCTGCCCTGTCAAATTCATACGGCAAGCTTTGGTCATCCGGACGGCGTCTTTGCTTTTTGAAAAACGCTATAGCCGTATTTAAAGCTACCCGGTACATCCACGTACTAAATTTACTTTCACTCCGGAACGAATCATACGCAAGCCACAACTGCAGGGTCATCTCCTGTAGCAGGTCGTCGCGATCCTCGGCATTATCCTGGTATATCCTGCATATTTTAAACAAGATGCCCTTGTTGCTTTCGATCTGTTTCAGAAATTCGGCTTCTTTCGGGTTCACGGTCAAAGTTTAATCACCTTATAAGTACCAGTTTTGGTTAGATGTTACAATGAATTTAAATATTTCATCCAATCGTTAAAAGATGTTAAATAAAGAGGCGTTATATATCGAAGTTAATTAAGGCCGTATATATTCGCTGATAAATAAATAATTGACTCGTTTATAATATTACCGTATCTTTGCAAAATGTTTAAAAAACAACGCTCTACATTATCCATCCTTTTGATACTGTTCATTTTAGCGTCAGTAAGCTGTAAAAGCAAATTTGAAAAGCTGAAAGCGAGCAATGACAATGCTAAAAAATACCAGGCTGCGTTGGCCCTTTATAATAAAAAGAAATACAGCAAGGCATTAGAGCTTTTCGAAACACTTGTTCAGCGTTACCGCGGACAGGCACAGGCCGAAGACCTTTATTACTATTATGCTTATGCTAACTATAACCTGAAAGATTACACTTCGGCCAGGTATCACTTCAAAACTTTCTCCGACACTTATCCGCAAAGCCCGAGAGCTGAAGAGTGTAAGTTTATGGAGGCGTATTGCTATTACCTGGATTCGCCTATATTTTCATTGGACCAGGAAAACACCACGAAGGCTATCGAAAGCTTACAGTTGTTTATCAACCTGTATCCAAAAAGCGAACGTGTGGCCGAAGCAGGAAAACTGATCCAGAACCTGCGCGATAAGCTGGAAAAGAAGTCATTTGAAAATGCCAAGCTTTACCTTACTATCGGATACTTTAACTCGGCAGTAATGGCATTTGGCAATACATTGCGCGATTACCCGGATACTAAATATGCTGAAGAGATAGACTACCTGACTATTAAATCACAATACCTGTATGCTACTCATAGCCGTATATATACCCAGGTTGAACGTTTTAACCAGGTAATTGCCTATGAGCAGCAGTTTGCTGAAAAATACCCAACGAGCAAGTACCTGAAAGATGTACAATCTTACAAGAAGGATAGCGAGTCGGGTGTTGAAAGTGCAAAAAGAGAACTGGCAGCAGAAGCCAGCGATATTAAATACCAGCGGAGGTTTCAGAAAAAAGATACAGTAACAGGCCCGGGAACTTCAGAAAAAGTGGATTTGAACAAGAAAATACCAAACTAAAATTGATATGAACAATACTCCAAATAAACCAACCGTAGCAGGCAGCACCATTACGCGTGACTTGCGCGATCTGGACGTAAAGACCGATAACATTTACGAATCGATCGTTATTATGGCTAAAAGAGCCAACCAGATATCAAATAATGTAAAGGAGGAATTGCACCAAAAGCTTTCTGAATTTGCTTCATCAAATGATAACCTGGAAGAAATTTTTGAAAACCGCGAGCAGATCGAGATCTCTAAACACTACGAGAAAATGCCAAAACCATCACTGGTGGCAGTTCAGGAGTTTTTAGAAGATAAGGTATACTACCGCAATCCTGCTAAAGAGCAACAATAAGCCCGAAAAGCGCTAGATATAAAACTCCCCAATGGGGAGTTTTTTTTGTTATTTTTACTTTTTAAGTATACCCGAATCTGGCTTTATGCTTCAGAATAAAAAGATCGTCCTGGGCGTTTGTGGCAGCATAGCAGCTTATAAGTCTGCTTCGCTTGTGCGACTGCTGATTAAAGCCGGTGCCGAAGTACAAGTGGTGATGACACCTGATGCAACAGGATTCATTACACCTTTAACTCTCTCTACCCTTTCAAAAAGACCTGTATTAGTTGAATACTCTAACACCGAAACCGGTGAATGGAATAATCATGTGGAGCTGGGATTATGGGCCGATCTGATGCTCATTGCTCCCGTTAGCGCTAATACCCTCGCAAAAATGGCCAATGGGCAAAGCGATAACTTGCTTACCGCGGTTTATCTGTCAGCCAAATGCCCGGTCTACTTTGCGCCTGCGATGGATCTGGATATGTGGAAACACCCAGCTACTCAGCAAAATATTCAGCAACTGAAAGATTACGGTAATATCATGATCCCGCCAGGAAGTGGCGAATTAGCCAGCGGATTGTATGGCGAGGGACGCATGGCTGAGCCGGAAGAGATAGTCGGCTTTCTGGAAGCTGATATAAAAAAGAAGCTCCCATTAGTTAATCAAAAGATACTGGTAACGGCAGGGCCAACACATGAGGCTATAGATCCGGTGCGCTTTATTGGCAATCATTCATCAGGCAAAATGGGGTTCGCTATTGCCGACCGGTTTGCTGCTATGGGGGCTGATGTTATATTGGTAACTGGCCCAACATCGCAGACTAGTCAGCAACGTGGAATTAAACGCGTTGACGTTACATCGGCAGCCGATATGCTGGAAGCCTGCTTAAAATACTATAAGGATGTAAAGGCCTGCATCATGTCGGCAGCGGTGGCTGATTTTACCCCGGTGAATGTATCGGCACAAAAGATCAAGAAGCAGGATAAGGATCTGAATATCGAACTGAAAAAGACAACCGACATTTTGAAAACCTTAGGCGAACAAAAACGTAAAGGGCAAATATTGGTTGGCTTTGCGTTGGAGACCAATGATGAAGAGAAAAATGCAATAGATAAGTTGCAAAGGAAAAATCTTGATTTTATTGTGTTAAATTCGCTTAATGACGAGGGCGCCGGTTTTAAAACCGACACCAATAAAATAACCATTATAGATAATAAGCTACAGAAGACAACTTTTGAACTAAAAGACAAAAACGAAGTAGCCAAAGATATTTGCAACAAAGTAGCTGAACTGATAAAAGCATGAAGAAACTGGGCGTTTATATCTTACTGATGTGTTTTGCTTTTGCAGCTAAGGCACAGGATTTGAACGCCCGCGTGAAAGTAACCAGCGGAAAGATACAGACTACTAATACACATATCTTTCAGTCGCTGGAGACTGCCATGAAAGATTTTCTGAATGGCCGTAAATGGACACCTGATAATATTCTGCCTAATGAAAGGATCGAATGCAATTTTGTGGTGAACATTTTAACCTGGGATGGCAACAGTAATTTTAGCGCTGAGCTCCAGATACAATCCACCCGGCCTGTTTACAATACCAGCTACAACACGCCCATCTTAAATATTAACGATAAGGATTTCGATTTTACCTATACCGAAGGGCAAACAATAGACTTTACCGATCAGAGTTACTCAAGCAACCTGACCTCGGTAATGGCATTTTACGCCTATATTATAGTAGGGATGGATTATGATACTTTCTCGCGCTTAGGCGGCACACCTTATTTCCTGGCGGCGCAAACGGTAGTAACTAATGCCCAATCAGGATCAAGCAAAGGCTGGAAAGCATTTGACGGCAATGTTAACCGGTACTGGTTATCCGAAAATCTGAACAGTAAAAGCTATAGCAACCTGCGCGAGTTTATATACGATTATCACCGCAATGGCCTGGACCAAATGGCTGACAATTCTGCAAAGGGCCGCAAAGCAATAGCTGATGCATTACCCGGCCTGCAGCAAGTCGACCGAACGCGCCTTGGAGCCATGTTGCCTCTTCTATTCTTCACAGCGAAAAATTTGGAGTTGATCTCTATATTCACCAAAGGTGATAACAAGGAGAAGAATGATGCGGTTACTATTCTTTCTCAAGCCGACCCTGCTAATGGGAATAAGTATCTGACGATAAAGACGAGTAACTAGGACTTTATTTGCCTCTATTTAGTCTTCTGCGTGAAAGCTTTTTCCAGATATTATTTGCAATGTTTATTTCGCTATCAGAAAACTTATAGTGCCTTTTTAGAATAACCTCATTGGTAATTTTTAAGATATCTTCTATATCAGTTTTATCGCGAATTAATTTGTCTATTTCTGGCCAACGTAGGTACGATGAACTCCCGCTCTAAACGCCAGTTCTTCCTGAGAAAAATTATTTTCTTTTCTCAATTCACGAATTACTTTGCCAAAACTTGTCAATAATTCCTGATTCATTTACAGACTATAGTTATCACAAACTAACAATGTTAATTTCAGCTAAACCACATACTATAGTTAGCATTAAATATTTTTTCATCCCTTCTTGTAACACTTCCAAATTTCTCGCGTCTTCTATCTACGAAACAAATCGTAAATAATTTAAAAAATATTTGGATTTACGAAATTTGTCGTAGATATTTGTACGAAGCGATTCGTAAATAGATTATGAACATGGAAATGAGACCAACAGAAAGCGAGTTAGAGATACTACAGGTATTGTGGAAAATGGGGCAGGCAACCGTAAGGGATGTGCATGAAGAACTGGCAAAGACCAAGGCTTCCGGCTACACCACTACCCTGAAGCTAATGCAGATAATGGATGAGAAGGGATTGGTAGTTCGCGATACTACATCAAAGACACATATTTATAGCGCAGCATATTCGCAGGAAAAAGCGCAGACAAGCGCGCTGGATAAAATACTGTCGACCGTTTTTGAAGGCTCAACTTCCGACCTGGTAATCCAGGCGCTTGGGCATCACAAAGCTTCGAAAGACGAGATAGATGCGATCAAGAAGTATTTGGATCAGTTTGGGAAATAGAGATTAGTTAATTAGAGATTAGTTGATTAGGTTAAATAGAGCAACTTTAGAAATTAGAATTTAGAGTTTACAAATATGGAAACCATCTTATATAATATCAGCCAGGTTGTAGGTGTTGCCGTTATCCACTCGTTGTGGCAGGGACTGTTTGTTTACCTGGGTCTGCGCCTTATCATATTGCTGTTCCCGCAATTGACAGCGGCTACCAAACATAATGCAGCGATGACGGGTTTGGCGTTTATCACCGTGTGGTTTATCTATACGCTTTCAACTGAGATCAATAATCACACCTGGGTGGTTATCAATACCAATAATAAAGACCTCCTGCCTGCAGTGTTTACAATGCCATTGCATTTAGGCCACGATGCTACTTTTAGCAGCCGGTATAATTATGCTATTGAATGGCTAATGCCATATGTTACTATAGTATATATGATCGGGCTTTTATTTAATACCGGTCAGCTGGTATGGTCGCGTAAAAAGATCAACCATATCCGTCAAACCATGAGTATTGATGTACAACTGCAACTTAAAGTTGACCAGTTCGTGAAAATGCTCAACATCACCGATAAGGTACGCTTCGGGCTAAGCCGCATGGTCGACGCTCCTTGCATGGTGGGTTACTTTAAACCGGTTATTTTACTTCCTTTTACCTTATCTACCTATTTGTCGGCCGAGGAGATCGAGATTATTATCCTGCACGAGCTGGCGCACATCAAACGCAACGATTACCTGGTAAACCTGGCACAACAGGCCATGTCGGCAATGTTGTTTTTCAATCCATTTGCACAATTGATCAATCGCATCATAAACCATGAACGGGAAAATGCCTGCGATGATATTGTAATAGAGGCCTCTAACAAACCTTTAGTGTATGCGCATGCACTATTGAAATTAGAACAGACCCGTCAGCAGGAATGGCAGTTAGCACTTGCAGCTACGGGCAAAAAGTACCACTTATTAAACAGAATTGAACGTATCATGAAAACGAAGAAACCTATTGGCAATGCACGCCATATATTACTCGCCCTATCGCTGCTTGTAGCCAGCGTTACGGGCCTTGCATGGTTGAACCCAACCATTGCGAATGGTAAAATATCATTCAACAAAGTAAGACCAACCATCCTCAGCAACATGTTTGCTGACACAGCAAAAAAGAAAGCTACTGTTGTTCATCACAAATCAACCACTGCCAAAAAAGCCACAATAAAAGCTAAACATAAAGAAGATTGGGATGATGATGACAATTACAGCTATTACTACAACGATAAGGAGCTCGAAAAACTCTCGGCTGAAATGGGCAAATATGGTGAACAGATTAGCAAATACTATGATAGCCCTGAGTTTAAAAAACTCACTGAAGAAATGGGAGAAAAAGGAAAAGTGATGAGCGATTATTACGACAAACCCGAATTGAAGGCATTGCAGGAAAAGATGTCAGCACTATCTGAGAATTTTAGCAAGAGCTGGGGTGATAATGGTGAAACAGGAAAAATAAGCGGACGTTTGGGTGAACTGGGCGGCGAAGTTGGTAAATATTATAGTACGCCTGAATTCAAGAGGCTAAATGCCGAACTGGAAAAGAAATATGGTATTCCTCATGATCGTAACTATTCAAAAGATGATGATTTCTATCAAAGCGATAATTACAAGAAATACCAGGAAGAACTGAAATCGCATATTTCACCTGCTGAAAAAGAACGCGAGGAGGAAATGAAGAAATTGGGTGAAAAAATGCGTCAGCGTTATGACACTCCGGAATTCCACAAGGCACAGGAAGATATGCGCATGATGGGCGACAGTATGAGAAAAGCTTATCATAACCCGGACATGGAAAAGGCAAAAGAGGAGATGAGAAACCTGAACGCCAGGATGCGTGCTTTTCAGAATAGTCCTGAAATGAAACGGGCAAAGGAAGAAATGCGCAAGGCACAAGCCCGGATGAAAGCCTACATGAACTCGCCGGAGTTTAAAAAGAGAATGGAGCGCATGAAGCGTGAAGCAAGAAACTGGAACAGGAACTGGAATGATAATGATAATTGGAACATAGATAAGCCTGAGAAACCAGAAGCCCCTGAAAAACCAGAAATAGAACAACCGGAGATAAACAAACCCGAGGCACCTGAAAAACCGGAAGCTCCTGAGAAGCCGGAGAATTAGTGGTTAGTTGATTAGAGATTAGTTAATCAGAGATTAGGCTTTAAGATTTTATAGCGATGGGGTTAAACCTATCGCTATTTTTTTTCCTGGTTAACTGATCACCGGTTAACGGGTTACTCCAACGTCAACTAAAAAACCTATTTTAGCATCCGGGAACGAATACCACTTTTATGCTTGAAAAGCTCGTAATAAACAACTACGCGTTAATTGATAACCTGGAAATCAGCTTTGACAAAGGGCTAAATATCCTGACCGGGGAAACCGGTGCGGGTAAGTCGATCATATTGGGGGCGCTGTCGTTGATACTTGGTCAGCGGGCGGAAAGCAGGTATTTTTTTAATCAACAGAAGAAATGTGTGATAGAGGGCGTGTTTAGTATCAACGGCTTTCACCTTAAGAATTTTTTTGAAGAAAATGAGCTGGATTATGAAGCTGAAACGATCCTCAGGAGAGAAATAACTGCCGATGGCAAGTCAAGGGCTTTTATTAATGACACGCCGGTAAACCTGACCATTATTAAACAACTCGGCGAAAAGCTGATCGACATACACTCGCAGCATGCGACGTTGGAGATCAACGACCCGGAGTTTCAATTGCTGGTGGTTGATTCGGTATCCGGCCACGGCGAGTTACTGAATGATTACCGGACTAAATACCGTGCTTATAAAAAGTCAGTTGCCAAATTGCAGCAACTGATGAGTGAGAATGATAAGGCAAAATCTGAACTCGATTATTTTCAGTTCCAGTTTGATGAACTGGAGAAAGCCAGCCTGGCCGATGACGAGCAGGAGAGACTGGAGCAGGAGCTTTATACCCTCAACAATGCGGAGGAGATCAAAAGAAATCTATTAGGTGCTTTTTACCTGATGCAGGATGGGGAAACCTCCGCTTTAATACAATTGCGGGAGGCCGGGCATCATTTATATACTCTTGAAAAGTTCAACCCAGAGATAGCTGAGTTACATGAAAGGTTGAAAAGTACGCTTATCGAACTAAAAGATATTTCAGCAGAAATTGAGAATATTGAACAGCGTACGCATACCGATGAGACAAAGGCTGTTGAAATAAATGACCGGCTTAGCCTGATCTATAATCTGCAAAAGAAACATCGCGTAAGCACTAATACCGAACTACTGCAATTGCAGGAGGAACTCTCCGAAAAAATACAGCAGGCGCTTTTTGGCGATGAGGAAATCGCAAAACTGCAAAAACAAATAACTGCTGAAAAGCAAGAATTAGAGAAACTGGCAGGTCAACTATCAGCCAACCGTGCTAAAATAATCCCCAACATCGAAAAGCAAGTAATCGAAGCTTTAGCAGAAATGGGGATGCCTAATTCGACTTTAAAAATTGAATTATCACTTCTTCCACCAAAAGGCGGAGATTCTCATTTGGGACCGGATGGATCAGACCAGGTTCGCTTTTTATTCTCTGCCAATAAAGGTCATGCCTTAGCTGAAATGAGCAAGGTAGCATCAGGTGGTGAGCTGTCAAGACTGATGCTTTCTATCAAGTCATTGATCGCGAGATATACTGCTTTGCCGACTATTATTTTTGATGAGATCGATACAGGTATCTCGGGTGAAGTAGCCAATAAGGTAGGCCAGATCATGGAGCGCCTGGCGGGCAACTTACAGGTAATATCTATCACTCACTTACCACAGATAGCCAGCAAAGGGCAAAGCCATTACTTTGTTTATAAGGATAATGAAACTGCAACTACATATACCCGAATCCGTCAACTGGACAAACATGAACGCGTTGTCGAGATAGCCAAAATGCTGAGCGGAGACAATCCTGGCGAAAGCGCTTTGCAGAATGCGAGAGAATTGCTGAGTTTACAGTAGCAATCACAATATCTAATTTTATGCGAAAAGTTCTAATCGTATTTGGCGTGATAATTTTGGCTGCCTCCTTCGCTATCGGAATAATTCATAACGAGCACCCGATTATCTTTAAATATTTAAGTGGCGAGGCAAGAGATTTGGGAAAACCAATCAATGCGAAAGTCTACATTGATGGTCATATTGATGATAGTATCCAGATTTATATAAATTCCCAAGGTAGAAAGGATTTCCTTCTTCATCTGAAAAAGCACGATAGTACAGGAATGTTAGAATACATCAATATAAACCTCGACTATAAATTTGTTGGCCGAACGATTTGCTCAGCGAAAGATTGTTATGATACGATCAACGGTCGTCTATTTCAAGATGAAACGGGTAATCACTTTGTTGACTTTAAAGATGATATAAAGGGTACCGATTTTGATCCGAAATTAACTTTCAATAATTATGAGATCAAACTCAACATGCCGCCGCATTGGTTAAAGTTTGACTCGGTACGGATAGAACTGGATCATAAGTAATTGCCAGTTCGAATTGCAGCAACAAGTTCAATCTAAATTCGTAAATCGTAATTCGTAAATATAATTATAACTTTACCGCTCAATAAAAAACCACACTATGGCTTACAATTTATTAAAAGGCAAAAAGGGTATCATATTCGGTGCGCTGAATGAGCAATCTATTGCTTGGAAAGTGGCTCAGCGTTGTCATGCAGAAGGCGCAGAGATCGTTCTGTCGAACTCTCCGCTGGCCCTGCGTATGGGCGAACTGAACAACCTTGCTGCCGAATGCAATGCACCTGTTATTGGTGCTGATGTAACCAGCAATGATGACCTGGAAAACCTGTTTACCAAAACTATAGAACATTTTGGCGGGGGCGTTGATTTTATCCTGCATTCTATCGGTATGAGTGTGAATGTGCGCAAGAACATCCCTTACTACGAAAATAATTACGATTTCACTCACAAAGGCTTCGATATTTCGGCCTTGAGCCTGCACCGGATACTTCAAATAGCGATGAAGCGTGATGCTATCAATGAGTGGGGCTCAGTTTTAGCACTAAGCTATATTGCCGCCCAGCGTGTATTTCCTGATTATAACGATATGGCCGATAACAAAACCGTATTGGAAAGCATCGCACGTAACTTTGGCTATTATTATGGCACCAAAAAGAAAGTGCGTATCAATACGATATCACAATCGCCTACCCGCACTACAGCTGGCTCAGGTGTAAAAGGCTTTGACGGCTTTATTAATTATGCTGAGAAAATGAGTCCGCTTGGTAATGCCAATGCAGATCAGTGTGCTGATTACTGTGTTACCCTGTTCTCTGACCTGACTAAGATGGTTACTATGCAGAACCTTTTCCACGATGGCGGTTTCTCTTTCACTGGTGTAACCCAGGCGGTGATCGAGCAGATGGAGAAATAGCCACTCTAAATCTTCCCAAAGGGGAGACTTACAAAAATATAACCCAATAAAAAAGGTGTACCAGATTGCGGTACACCTTTAATTTTTTTAGGCCTACCCTATCAATTCGAGTAAACCAATACAATTTTTACTTTCATAGCATCCGTAGGCTGCACAGCAGTAAGGCCATCTGGCGTTTGTGCATATAAGGTAACATTGCCGGCGTTATACGTGAAACTGTAGGAAAGATTGCCATACACTTCAGGCAATTGCTCATAAGTATTGCCACCATCATAAGAAATTGATACGATAACGCCATCAAAGTCTGATGATGCCTGATCCAAATCACCAACATTGATAGGCGCCTGGTATGACTTAACACCAGCTGCATCTGTATAAGCAACCCAATCACTTGACGCTAGATTTGCATATACCGTTTTATTCGGATTAGGTGTGATATACTGTTTAGTACATGACGACACTGACAATAATATTACTGCACAGCATAAAATAGATAAGAGTCTTTTCATAAGATTTGTGTTTTCTATAACTATGACCAAAATAAAGTAAAAAGGTTTAAACGTTTTTGTTAAATTTTTTTAAGGTTGTTTAACATTTACCTTAAACGCTATCACTCATATTATTATTACTGTTTTTAATATAAAAACGATACATTAGTATAGACTTTTTTGTAACACTGGGGAAAACATATTACACAAATGGGGGACTACAATCCCCAAATCATTGTTTAAACATCTTATAGCTAAGTATACAATTGTTACGGCACAAACATTGCCTCTAAATAAATACCGTTTATCCCAGCGGTAATAACATTTATTTAAAATTAAAAAAGCAACCTTCCCCCTGGCGGTTGCCGTATTAGAAAAACAATTGATTAAACCCTAAACAATGGATCCTTTTAATTCCCAATTTATACTTAAAGAGAAAAGGTGGCTGTGGATAGACTATGATAAAGGCATCAGCATTATGCTGGTTGGCTATGGGCATTGCCTCGACTCTCTTAATGGCCATGCCGATTTAAGTGGTTATCCTATTTTTAATTACCTCGGCACCTTTCTTTATGGCTTCCGGATGCCGTTGTTTTTTATTATCTCGGGTTTGCTGGTTGGGAAAAGTTTAAACAAAAAAGGACTCAGCGGTTATATCAGCGATCGTACCAACAACATATTATTCCCGCTGCTGGTATGGGGATTTATAGAAATATCTATGCAAATACTCGCCGCAACATACACGAGTTTTACCAGTAATGATACAATAGGCCCTTCAAGATACCTTATGCTGCTGCTTGATCCGCGACAAACGGGCCACTTCTGGTACCTTAATGCGCTGTTCTTTATCGGTGTGATCTACGCATTTGTTAAATCTGTTCTAAAGCTCAAGCCCGTATTCCACGTATTGTTGGGCTTCGTATTCTTTTGTATTTCGGCTTATCTCCATGTTAATAATATCAATGCATGGTTACTGACCGATGTGCTTGAATACTATTTCTTCTTCTCGCTGGGCGACCTGATATCACACATTATGCTGGATGAAAATAATATCAAACGATTCTCATCATGGAAGATATTTTTCCCGATGCTGGCGGTGTTTTTAACCACCCAGTATTTCGCAACAAAAATAAACCAGCAGGCAAGCCAATGGGGAAATGATTTGCTTGAGAACGAGATGCCATTCTTTTACCTGTTCCAGGCATTGGTTGGCTGTACTATATCGATCAATTTCTCATTCCTGCTACAGAAATATAAAGTGTTTACCTGGATACGCATTGTAGGCTATCACTCGTTATTTGTATACTGTATGCAGATCATCGTGATGACACTGGCCCGTATATTCTTCCAGAGCTTCCTGCATATTACTTTTATCCCTGCCCTTATCGTGCTGATATGGGCGTCAGGAATTGTGCTGCCGATATTCTTCTATAACTTCTGTTTGAAATATAACCTGTGGTGGTTATACACCTATAAGAAACCAGCGAAACAGGTGGAGTATCTGCAAAAGACTAAAATCTTCAGCTTCAGATAATAGAAGCACCAGGTAAGAATTCTTTAAAAATATAAAAGGCAAGCTGGTTAGCTTGCCTTTTAACATATCCGGTTATTTGCAAAATTCATTCAGAATCTTTGGGTATCTTTTTATAGGCCTTCTTTAGGCGGAATAGCTGAAGAAGAAGATGAGCCGCTACGGCGCTCACAACGAGAAATCCAACAGAGGCGCATATAACTTTCCATTCAATATGGGCCGAAAAGAATTCCATGTCCATAGAAAAGCAATATATTGCTATCAGGAAAGTGATCACAAAAGCGGTCTTAATCTCCTGAATATTATCGTATAGCTCTTCGTCATCCATATTATTACAGATCAGTTATTTAAATCAATAATAATAAATTAACATATGTTATGTAATAAATGTTTTACACATATTTCATAACATGTTAATATCAAAAACAAAAACCCCGCCAGTTTTAACCAGCGGAGTTTCCTTATTTTGAGAGAAGATTCAATTATTCAGTTTCTTCTTCTTTTGGCTTTTTGTTTTCGCCTTTTTTACCTTTATCAACCACTTTGATCTGATCGGTTTCCTTGTCGTAATCCACTTCCATGGTATCACCCTCTACCAATTCACCTTTCAGTATTTCTTCTGCGATCGGGTCTTCCAGGTATTTCTGGATAGCACGTTTCAACGGACGGGCACCGAACTGTGAATCGAAGCCTTTATCGGCGATGAAATCTTTTGCATTATCAGTCAGTGCGATCTTGTAACCCAATGTGTTTACACGACCGAATAAGAATGCCAACTCAATATCGATGATCTTGAAGATCTCTTCCCTACCCAGTGAGTTGAACACGATCACGTCATCAATACGGTTCAGGAACTCCGGCGCGAAAGCACGTTTCAAAGCATTTTCAATTACGCCTCTTGAGTGTGCATCAGCCTGGTTGTTTTTAGCTGATGTGCTGAACCCGACACCCTGACCGAAGTCTTTCAACTGGCGTGCGCCAATGTTAGAGGTCATGATGATGATGGTGTTCCTAAAGTCAACCTTGCGGCCCAGCGAGTCTGTCAGCTGACCTTCGTCCAATACCTGTAACAGGATATTGAATACATCAGGGTGAGCTTTTTCGATCTCGTCCAGCAGGATAACTGCATACGGCTTACGACGAACTTTCTCAGTCAGTTGCCCGCCTTCTTCATATCCTACATAGCCCGGAGGCGCACCAACCAATCTCGATACAGCGAATTTTTCCATGTATTCGCTCATGTCTATCTGGATCAGGGCATCCTCGGTATCAAACATAAAGCGTGCAAGTTCTTTTGCCAGCTCGGTTTTACCTACACCTGTAGGACCCAGGAATATGAATGAACCGATAGGTTTTTTAGGATCTTTTAATCCGGCACGTGTACGCTGAATAGCGCGGGTCAATTTCTTGATCGCCTCGTCCTGGCCGATGATCTTGCTGGCGATAGTGTCAGACATATGCAGCAATTTCTGGCTGTCTGCCTGTCCTACTCTCTGCACCGGGATACCGGTCATCATGGCTACTACTTCGGCAACGTTTTCTTCAGTTACCGTATAGCGTTTTGATTTGGTCTCAGCTTCCCAAACTGCTTTAGCTTGTTCCAGTTCTTCCAGCAGGTGTTTTTCGGTGTCGCGTAATTTTGCGGCTTCCTCGTACTTCTGGCTGCGAACAACTTTGTTCTTCTCGATCTTGATCTGTTCGATCTTGGCCTCAACATCCAGTATATTTTGCGGAACATGGATATTAGTCAGGTGCACACGTGAACCCGATTCATCCAGCGCATCAATAGCTTTATCCGGTAAAAACCTGTCAGTAATATATCTTGCAGTCAGACTAACGCAAGCGTTAATTGCTTCAGGAGTATAAGTTACACCATGGTGCTCTTCGTATTTATCCTTAATGCGGGTCAATATCTCGATGGTTTCATCCGGAGTAGCCGGCTCAACCATTACCTTTTGGAAACGACGGTCTAACGCACCATCTTTTTCAATATACTGACGATATTCGTCTAATGTTGTAGCGCCGATGCATTGAATTTCGCCCCTTGCCAAAGCAGGTTTGAACATATTGGATGCATCCAGGGAGCCAGAAGCACCACCAGCACCTACAATAGTATGTATCTCATCGATAAATAAGATTACGTCAGGTGATTTTTCCAGTTCGTTCATTACCGCTTTCATACGTTCTTCAAACTGGCCCCGGTATTTGGTACCGGCAACCAACGAAGCCAAATCAAGGGTAACTACACGTTTGTTGAACAATACACGTGATACCTTACGCTGAACGATACGCAATGCCAAACCTTCAGCGATAGCTGATTTACCTACACCCGGCTCACCGATCAGGATCGGGTTGTTCTTTTTGCGGCGTGATAATATTTGCGATACGCGTTCTATCTCTTTCTCACGACCTACAATTGGATCCAGGCGGCCATCTTCGGCAGCTTTGGTCAGGTCGCGACCGAAATTATCAAGTACAGGTGTTTTCGATTTAATATCAGATACTTTTTTAGGCTGACTGAAAGAATCTTCTTCCTTGAAATCGTCCTCGCCACCGGTTGGTGAGCCAGGCATTTCGTCGGTCACATCATTTTTGTGCGATTCTACTTCGCCCTTAAATATTTCGTAGTTAACATTAAACTGCAACAAGATCTGCGATGCTATATTATCCTCGTCGCGCAGAATAGATAATAAGAGGTGCTCGGTACCGATTACATCGCTCTTAAATATTTTGGCTTCAAGGTAGGTGATCTTTAATACTTTTTCCGCTTGTTTAGTCAGCGGGATACTTCCAATGTGAACATTGGTTCCGATGGTGCCTTTAACGGCATCTTCAACGGCACGACGTAGTTTGGCGGTATCAACGTTCAATCCTTTCAGCAATTTGATTGCGATACCGTCGCCGTCGCGAATTAGCCCAAGTAAAAGATGCTCGGTTCCAATATAGTCGTGACCAAGGCGTAAAGCCTCTTCCCTGCTATATTGAATAACATCCTTAACCCGCGGCGAAAATTTAGCTTCCATATAATACCTTTCCAAATTATGTACGTCCTAACTTAACAATTAGTTTGCTAAACCATTAAGACGTCTGTTTTTATTTCACAATACTATGACAACTATATTGCCAATTGCAAGACCACTGCAAAAACAGACATTATTATGATACGCAATCTATCAAAGAAAACTTTTATAACAAGTATATGTTGACAAAAAACTGTTATAACAGCTATTAATCGTCATATTTTGTGCTATAACTTATTGACAATGAAACCGTCAAAAAGTTTAACTTTTTCAAACCCGCTTCAAGTATAAAGAACAGTTAAAACAAGCAATTTCGTCACACAGTGCCTGCCATTTAGGCACCAACAGCTTTTCACTCATCCCTGCTTTCTATTTACTTATACGTGCCCTATTCAAAAATGATCTTAATTTTATCAAATAACTTTTCCTAGTTTTCAAGTTTTCCACAAGGAATACTGTTTTAAACCCATCTAATGCCTATCCCGTCAAATCAAACTCAAAAACAAGTGCTTTTATTGCTTTAAAACATAGACGATATGCGATAACCGGATGTTACAGATTTAACACTAATTTACTTGATTTCAATGGCATTTAAACTTAGATTTGATAATAAATACCAACCTTATGAGAAGATTATTAATTATTGCCCTATCTCTGATCGCCATTAAAGGTATTGGCCAGACAAAACAAGTAAACACCGGCTCGGCCGACACTACCCGAATTAATATTTATCACACGGATAATACCCAGGATAAATGGCCACCCCTTGTATACGTTAATTCTTCGCTGACGTATCGCTCAATTCCTTATATCGATCCCAATGATATTTCGACCATTAACATATCGAAAGGCAAAGACCTGTTAAATAAAACCGATGGCATAGTCAATATATCCCTGAAGAAGCCCGATGCTCATTTTATAACCATCGGCGAGCTTACTCAAAAATGCATCCCCGGCTTTGATGTAAAAAAGCAACCTGTAATTTATGTTATTGACGATAAGCTTATTGACGATGCTTCTGAAGTGGCCTTTGAGTCATCCTATATAAAAGGTGTTGAGATAACAGATCACGCTAAAGATGCTCATCGTACCGGACCGCTTTCAAACCTGGTAGTATTGAAGATTTATACCAAATCTTCTGATACCTATATCAAAGGGGCCTCGAGCCAGGTTTCAATAGACAGGTAATATCGTTGCAGAGTTTATTTATCAATTGCTATTCCATCAATTTTGCTCCATATTTGTGACCTCTGAGTCAATTATTGAGTTAGTGAATTAGTGAATGACTGAATCGGTACGTTCATCAATAAACCCACTCTTTTAAATCACTCATTCACTAATTCAATCATTCACTAATTAAAAACATGGCAGACGAAAAGATCATTTTTTCAATGGCCGGAGTGAGCAAGATATATCCTCCGCAAAAACAGGTTTTAAAGAATATTTACCTATCCTTTTTTTATGGGGCAAAGATCGGTGTGATCGGTCTGAACGGTTCGGGTAAATCTTCCTTATTAAAGATCATTGCCGGGATAGATAAATCCATCCAGGGCGAAGTGGTATTCTCGCCGGGATATACCGTTGGTTACCTGGCGCAGGAACCTGAGCTTGATCCCAATAAAACGGTGAGAGAAGTGGTCGAAGAAGGCGTATCTGCGATCACTGCCATATTGAAAGAATACGAAGAGATCAACGAGAAATTTGGCCTGGAAGAAGTTTACAGCGATCCGGATGCGATGGATAAGCTGATGGCGCGCCAGGGCGAATTGCAGGATAAGATAGATGCGGTTAACGCATGGGAACTGGATTCAAAACTCGAAAGAGCGATGGATGCACTGCGTTGCCCGGAGCCTGATACCAAAATATCAATTTTATCAGGTGGTGAACGCCGTCGTGTAGCGATGTGCCGCCTGCTTTTACAGGAACCGGATGTATTGTTGCTGGATGAGCCAACCAACCACCTGGACGCCGAGTCGATAGATTGGCTGGAGCAGCATTTAAAACAATATAAAGGAACTGTTATTGCCGTAACGCACGACCGTTATTTCCTGGATAACGTTGCCGGATGGATCTTAGAGCTTGACCGAGGGGAAGGTATCCCGTGGAAAGGTAATTATTCATCATGGCTGGATCAAAAGGCAAAACGACTGGCCCAGGAAGAAAAAACCGAAAGCAAACGCCAGAAAACATTGGAGCGCGAGCTGGAATGGGTGCGCATGGCGCCAAAGGCACGTCAGGCTAAAGGAAAAGCACGTCTATCCAACTATGAGAAACTGGCCTCCGAAGAGACTAAGGAACGCGAGGACAAACTGGAGTTATTCATTCCACCCGGACCACGTTTGGGTAACGTGGTGATTGAAGCTAATGGGGTAACAAAAGCTTATGGCGACAGGGTGCTATTTGAAAATCTAAGTTTTTCGCTGCCACCTGCAGGAATTGTAGGTATCATCGGACCAAACGGCGCAGGTAAAACCACTCTATTCAGATTGATCACAGGGCAGGAAAAGCCGGATGCAGGTACCTTCCGCGTAGGCGAAACTGTTGCTTTGGGTTATGTCGACCAGATGCATGATGACCTTGACCCTGAAAAATCCGTTTGGGAGAATGTTACCGGGGGACTGGATAACATTATGGTAGGCAACCGACCGCTTAATTCCCGTGCCTATGTATCTAAATTTAACTTTAACGGTGCCGATCAGCAGAAAAAGGTTGGTGTACTTTCAGGGGGTGAACGCAACCGCGTGCACTTATCTATCACGCTGAAAAAAGGATCGAACGTGTTGCTGCTCGATGAGCCTACCAACGATATCGACGTAAACACCTTACGTTCACTGGAAGAAGCACTGGAAAACTTTGGCGGCTGTGCCGTGATCATCAGCCACGATCGCTGGTTCCTGGACCGCGTTTGTACCCACATCCTGGCATTTGAAGGCAACTCGCAGGTTTATTTCTTTGAAGGTGATTACACCGCGTATGAAGAAAATCGCAAGAAACGAATTGGCGATGTGACGCCGCATAGGATAAAGTACAAGAAGTTGGTTGGTTGATGTGCAGATGCGTGGATGTGCAGATGTGCAAATAATTGGGCCACATTAAAGCTTTGACAACTTTTAAAAAGTTGTCAAAGCTCCTATTATTTTATAAGAATTACTTATTCCGTCTTCTTGGTCTTTTTCTTTTCGGTTGTCTTAACCGTGGTCTTCTTTACGGTGTCAACCTTTTTTGAGGTGTCGGCACCCATTTTCATGCCGGTGTCTTTCTTAGTAGTATCAGCTTTTACTGTTGTGTCTACCTTAGTCGTAGAAGACGAATCGACTTTAGTCGAGTCTGAACTTGAGCTCGAACTGTTGCCTTTACATGCCGCTAAAGAAAAACATACCGCCGCGGCAAGAAACGATGCTTTAATGTGATTTTTCATAGTGTTGATTATTAATGTTTTGTAATCTATACTTAACCAGAAGGCAAAGAAAATGTTTGGCCGGCGGTTTTACTTCTTCTGTTAAAAGCTGGCAATCAGCAATAAAAAACGGGATCTGCCGATTGCAGGTCCCGTTTTGGATCAGGTTGATCCTTGCTGTTATACAGCATCACTGCTGTTCCTTAACCAACTCACCGGTGGCTCCTGGAGTTTTGATTACCCTGTTGCCTGTTTTGGTCGCTTCTTTCGTTGCTTTTTTGGCGACTGCTATTATCCGATGAATTTGAAGATTGTTGTCCTCCCATTCTTCTTGAATTTTCATTTTCCCTTGTAGTGTCAGGATTTTTTGTGGTAGGCATAACTAAAAAAAATTAAAAGGTTAACATTTTGGTTAATTGCCTATACAAACGTCAAAACTATGCCTTAATGAGACTCAATCGATAATTAATTTATTTTTAATTTAAATAATTATGCGATAGTTAATTATGATCAACTCCTCCAATTTTCAAAAACGTGGCGCAGTTTTTATTTCCCCAGGGATGTCTACTGACGGGGACAATTGATCAGCATCACAAGATTAATGCCTTAAATCAGAGGCTTGCACCCGGAGGCAATTTGGCAACATCAGTAGTTTGGGGCAATATATAAGCCCTTTCTACAGCCTCGGTTACCAACAGATAGTAACTCTTTTTCTCCTGTTTATTATTAAGGGGTTTATTATTAATTACCGCCTGGGCAGCAGTTCCTGCATCACTGTAAATTTGTGATAGCAACGCAGCCGATGTACGGTCGTACTCAGCAGTAGGCAGATCGTGCCAAACGCCGCAATAGTCTATAGCGCGGTAAAATTCCCTGTCGCGCATTTCCTGGTGCAGTAATTCATAATCATCCGAATCGGGGTTAACTAATTCAATCCGTGTCGTGTAAGTTGTCATCGTTTTAATTTTTAGGTTTTCGAATATTCAAAGTTGGCTCAAATAGCGATACGCCGCAATTCGTTTTTTAACGGTAATTTTTACGTAACAGCCGCACGTAAAACTACTTGGATAATAAAATAGCGTTGGGATGAGTGCGATTCCTTCCCCGGGGAAGGGGAGGTAGGGGTTTCTACGCCATACATATCGTTAATATATAACGCAGAAACCCCTCCCTGCCACTTCACATTGCACCACACCCCTCCTCGAGGAGGGAATTAAAAAGTACTATCCTCACAAAATCGTATCTTTGCCGCCAATCGGTCTAATCAAATAAATATCAGTGGAATCGCAACTACAGCAGGGAATAAAGGGATATAATAACTACGGTGCGTGGCTCCGCGAAAAGTACAAAGGGCAGCGTGTTTTCAAAGTGATCGTTGATGGTGGCTTTACCTGTCCCAATCGCGATGGCTCTAAAGGCTATGGCGGCTGTACCTATTGTAATGTAGATTCATTTACCCCTTCGGTATCGCGTAAAAATCCTTCAATCCGCGAGCAGGTGATACAAGGCGTTGAGCGTGCCCGTAAAGGCAACAGGGCCGATAAATTTATCATCTACTTTCAGCCCAACACCAATACCTACGCGCCGGCGCATTATTTAAAGATGATGTATGACGAGGCGCTGAGCTATCACACTGAAGATATAGTAGGCCTTTCTGTCGGCACGCGGCCGGATTGTATTGATACCGAAAAGATTGCCTTGCTGGAAAGCTATACCGATCGCTTTGATGTGGACCTGGAAATGGGGATGGAGTCAATCTATAATGATACCCTTTCGCAGATCAACCGGGGCTGTGATCATGAAGATTTATTAAAAGCATTGAAGCTGGTGGAAAATAGTCCGCTGGATATTTGTGTGCATACCATATTTGGTTTCCCATGGGAAACTAAAGAGATGATGCTGAAATATGCGGACGAGATCAACCGCCACCCGCAGATCAAATTTGTTAAGTTCCATCACCTGCATATTGTAGAAGGTTCGGTTATGGGGGTTAAATATAAAAGGGAACCTTTTAAACTGTTCACACTGCCGGAGTACACTGATTTTCTATGCGAGTTGTTGCCGCTTGTCCGCCCGGATGTGGTGATACAACGCTTGTTTGGTCTCTCGGATATGGAATTATTAATTGCACCTAACTGGGGTTTGAAGAAGTCTGAGATTCAGCACTATATCGATAAAACCCTTTCCGACCGCGGAATTATTCAGGGCTCGGCCTTTATATAATTCAATAATAATGCTTTATTTTAGCGTGTTATCAAAACTTTGGAGCGCATAGCTCCGTTAAAAACCAATAAAAAAGTTTTGCCACGCATCGACCTGAAAAACTATATTCCGGCCTTAACGGGCGTACGTGCACTTGCTGCCTACCTTGTTTTTATTTCGCATTACGCGTACATTTTTGATGGCGATATGCCCCATGCGTTCCAGCGGTTTTTCACTGAATTTCATATCGGGGTAACTATATTTTTTGTGCTTTCGGGTTTCCTGATCGCGTTCAGATACTTTGATAATTTCCATCTCACCGGCGATTGGTTTAAGCAATACCTCAAAAACCGTGTGGCACGTATCTATCCCATGTATTTTCTGCTTACCATCGGCGCATTTGTATATTATTATTTTACCCGTGAGCCTGCTATTGTAGGGAAATTCCCGAGTGCGATCGGGCTTTTCTTTATGCACATCACCTTTGTGCGCGGCTTTTTTCACGACCTCAACTTTACCGGGATCGGTCCGGGATGGTCGCTTACAGTAGAAGAATGCTTTTACTTCTCGGCCCCTATCGCATTCTTTATCATTAAAAAATACAACAAGTTCTACGCACAAATATTCGCCATAACTGCCTTCGGGTTTTTGCTGGTGCTGATATTCCGCAACGTGGATTGGTACGGTTTCTTCGGCAACTTCACCTTTATGGAACTGTACACCTATTTCGGCCGTTGCTTCGAGTTTTTTGTGGGGATCAAACTGGCACTATATGTTCGTCAGCATGGGTTGGAGCGTAAAAACGCCATCCGTTTTACTTACTTAGGCTTTGTCGGGATATTTGCCTGCATAGGCGCTATGTCGAGGTATACTATCCCAATGGGTTGGTCGGCAGGTTTGCATAATCCGCTGGGTATTATCACTAATAATTATATCCTGCCCATATTTATCGCGATGTTTTTCTATGGGTTGATAACCGAAGGCAGCAACCTTAAAAAGGTACTTGCAAATCCATTTGTTGAGCTACTGGGCAAAAGCTCTTACATATTTTACCTCATCCATTTGGGTTATATGTACAATATGATACACCATACCTTTAACTGGCTTAACGACGAGGTATTTGCTTTATATGATAAATGGGAGGTCGACTGGCATTCGCCATTCCAATATGATGCCCTGAACTTATTGTTTGCATTTATCGTATTAAACTGTATTTCAATAGTATTATTTAAGTTTATTGAAGAACCTTTGAACCATTATATCCGGAAATCAAACTTTCTTATTAATAAGCCAACAACTTGATATTATATACTTTACATTTAAATACTTTTCTTAGGAATAAAAATATTGACAGTGAAAAAAGGTAGATTTTTAGTTATCATTTGCGGATTACTTTCCCTGCTGATCTTTAGCAAGGCCAAGGCCGGAGGAATAAAATCCCGGGCCGACGGCGAAGTAAGTACCGATCTCAAAATTCATGACAGCGATGGCATTTTCAGTGGAACGGCATCTTTCACATTCTCTGTTAAGAACACTTTAGAGAATGAACAATCAGGTACTGTATCCTACCAGGTGACTACCGAAAAAGGCGAGAAGGTCTCTTCAAAAACTGTAAGGGTTAAAATCGGGAGTAACAGCTCTGAAGATTACAGCTTCAGCACCCCCGATCTGAAAGCCGGCTTTTATAAGCTCACTTTCATGATCAATGTAACTGAATATGATGATACCACTGTACGGGCTTTTGGCATCAGGCCAAAGGAAATACAATCTTCTTATTCCCGCCCGGCTGATTTTGATGAGTTCTGGCAAAAAACTAAAGATGAACTGGCTAAGGTAAACCCGGATTTCAAAGTTATCCCATTGCCAAAACAGAATACGGAAAACCGTGAGGTATACGAGATACAAATGCGGTCGCTGGATAATTACCTCATTAAAGGTTACATGACCTTGCCAAAGACAAAAAATAAGAGCCGCAAATTTTCTGTGTTGTTAGGTTTGCCGGGATACCAGGTTGACCTGTCGCCAATGCTTGGTACTGATCCGGACCTGGCCATTATTACCCTAAATACGCGCGGGCAAGGGACCAGTCGTGGTGAGATAGATACCCGTCGTGATGAATTTTTGACTTATCGTATTGAGAACAAAGAAAAATATGTGATGCGCGGCGTGATCATGGATTGCGTGCGTTGTATCGACTTTATTTATAGTCAACCCAATTTAAGGCATGATAATATCCTGGCGACAGGCGGTAGCATGGGTGGATATTTGGCCATTGCTTTGGCAGGGGTTGATAGCCGTGTGAACCTGTCATCAGCTCAAAACCCGATCTTATGCGATATCCGCGGATTGGTTGGTGAGGTTGACTGGCCGATAAGCAGCTTTAAAAAATACGCAGCAACCCAACCGGGGCTGACCATGGACAAAGTATTAAGCAACCTGGATTATTTTGATGGCAGAAACTTCGCCGCGAATGTAAAATGCCCTTTTTTAATGGGTATCGGTCTGCTCGACCCATTTGCACCACCAAATAATGAGTATGCGACATATAACCTTGTTCCGGGCAGAAAACGGATAATGGTTTTCAAGAACCTGGGCCACGAGATCAGTTCAAAATATAAGGAATTGGAAGGCAGATGGATGCGCGACGCCTTTGCACTATTTTAAGATATGACAAAGAAATTTACACCTATAAAATATAAGCCGCTGCTGATTGCGTTTTTGCTGATTGGGGCATTGCGCAGCAATAGTTACGCCGGTGGTTTCCCGGTAAGGCCGCATAGTTTACTGCTATCGCCGTCGGTGAGCTACTTTTATGCAAATAAGGCATGGGATTCGACGGGGCACCTCGCCTCTTTTCCGAGTAATGGCCATTTTTCGTCACTAACTTACCAGTTATATGCCGAATATGGTTTGAGCCGCCGCTTTACATTGGTGGCACAACTGCCATACGTGACCAACACTTTTGTGCAAGGCAATTATAAAAATACAGCTGCGGGACTGACAGACCTCGAAACCGGCATCCGTTGGTATGTAGCCAATATCGACTACCGCTTCTACTTTATGGTGCAGGGTACGGTTATTACACCTTTGTATGTCAATAACCCAAGCTTGGGCTACGGACTAACCGGCGGTGAATTAAAGCTGATGTTTTCCGGCAGTATGAAGATGTTTGGAACAAATGCGTACTTCACGTTGGAGAACGGTTTCAGGCAGTATATTGGCAGCACCGGTCCTTTCCAGGACAGGTATAGCGGAACTTTAGGTTTTAACCTGGATAAGCAGTTCAAGAATCAGATCTCAGTTTCTGTAGGTGGATTCTATTCAACCAGTACCAATAAACAGTTTTCGTATGTGCAGTACGCGAACAAGGATTTTGCATTCAACCAGGTTTCACTCAGCTACGGGCATTCGTTTAGCAGGGAATTCTCTATATTTTTAACCGGAGGTAAATTTATAAACGGACGTAATACAGGCGACGGTGCAAGCGGCACAGTTTCGCTGGTACTGAGACCGTTTTAAGACATAAACATTAACAATGACCAGGTTACTCATCATATTACTCCTTTTACCTTTTTACTGTTTGGCGCAGACCGCCGACAAGTATATACAAGCGGGTAACGAGAAAGGCAATCATAAAGATTATAAAGGCGCCATTGCCGACTTTACCAAAGCTGTTCAGCTAAATGATAAAGCGTCAAAGGCTTACTTTTATCGTGCCAATGCTGAAGGGAATATCGATGATCATAACGCGGCCATTGCCGATTACAACAAAGTAATAGAGCTTGATCCAAACAATACCAATGCCTGGTTTTATCGCGCTAACGCGAAAAATGCTGTAAAAGATTATAAAGGCGCCATCGAAGATTTTGATAAGGCGATCTCCATGAATTCGCGCAATGCGGATATGTACCATTACCGCGCTAATGCAAAATCAAACCTGGGCGATTATACAGGTGCTGTTGAAGACTTCACCAAAGCAATGGAATTTGCTCCAAACGATCCTCAATTATATGAGTACCGTGGCGTTGCCAAAGCCAATTTGCACCAGGACAGGGAAGCTATTGTTGATTATAATAAGGCAGTTAAACTCGACCCAAAAAATGCTGACCTGATCTATTACCGGGCCAACTCAAAAGGCAATGTTGGTGATTTTAAAGGTGCTATTGAAGATTACAATACTACTTTAAGTCTCGATCCCAAAAATGCGCACGCCGTGTTTTATCGCGGGAACGCAGAAGGCAACCTGGGCGATTATAAAGCTGCCGTTGCCGATTATAAAAAAACCGTCGAGATGGACCCGAAAATGCCAAACGTATATAAATACCTGGCACATGCCCTGGCAAATGACGATAACGAACCGGCCGCTCTGGAATACTTTGGTAACCAGATAAAGAAAGATCAGAACAACGCCGAATTATATATATACGATGGCCTGGTAAAAAGCAATATGAACCGGAAAAGTGAAGCCGTTACTGAGTTTAACAAGGCGATTGAGCTCGACCCTAAAAGTTCAGATGCTTATCAGAACCGTTCTGATGCCCGTTATGGATTAAAAGAATATACCGGCGCTATGGAAGATGCAGAGATGGCGGTAAAGCTAGACGCTAAAAATAGCTATGCTTATATCTCCCGTGCCCGTGTAAAAGCTTTTCAGCATGATACCACAGGCGCGATGGCTGATTTGGATAAAGCAATTGAAGTCGCACCGAAAAATGATTATGCGTATGCCATTCGCGGCGATATGAAATATTCGCTTAAGCAGTACACTGCTGCTATGGTTGATTATAACAAGATGATGGATTTCGGTGCGTCGAATGCTGAAAACTACCTAAGAAGAATTAAAGGCCGGATAAAACTTGGTGATAGAAAAGGTGCTTTGGAAGATACGAAAGATATGATCGACCTGAACTCAAGGTTCCAGCGTTTGTATGTGGAGCTGGGTAAGATTTTGATCGATGCCAAATTTTATAAGGAAGCACAGGATCTGTATAATAAAATGATCAAAGCCCACCCTAAAAACGCCGACTTTTATGTTGAGCGTGGCGTAGCTAAACAGAACCTTGGGAATATCAATGAAGCTATTGCCGATTACGATATGGCCATGCGTTTAGATACAGCGTCAGGTGCTGCCTATTATAATAGAGGAAATGCCAAACTGATGAGGGGGGATTACGATGGTGCATTGAAGGATATTAACCGGGCAATAAAGATCAGCAAAGAAGAAGACGGTGAAGCTTATTTTGTGCGTGGAAATGTGCGCGTAGCTCTTAAAAATTATGAACGCGCTATAGATGATTACAACAGCGCCTTGTATCTTGATATCACTAACACCAAAGTTTTCGCCTACCGGGGATTGGCCAAAAGCTATTTGAACGACGCCGAAGGTACCAATGCCGATTTAGCCGAAGCCATGCGCATCGACCCTAAAAACGAAGACTTTCTCAACTTACGCGGCCAGGCTAAATTTAACCTGAAGGATGTTAACGGTGCAATAAAAGATTATGATGCCGCCATTGCGTTAGATCCGCAAGACCCAGATCCATATCTTAATCGTGGACTTGCAAAAGTCGGCAGAGATAATACCGGTGCATGTGCTGATATGAATAAGGCTGTGCAACTTGGTTCAAAGGCTGCTGCGGAGGCGGCGAAGAAGTATTGCCATTAATTTCCCTGGATTGCCATTCTGAGCGATAGCGAAGAATCCATAACGGGATTTTGTTATGGGCAGCTATTTGAAATGAATCCAAAATACAAAAACGCGACAATTAAAATATGACTCGCGACAGATGCTTCACTATCGTTCAGCATGACAAAATATTTAAATTTAGATTATCATTCTGAGCAATAGCGAAGAATCTATAACGGAATTTCGTTATTACCTAAAACTTATAATTGAACCTGAACCATATGCGCCAGTATAACTTTTATACCTATATCCTCACTAATTACAACAAAACTGTGTTGTACACCGGTGTCACTAATGATTTAGACCGACGCTTATATGAGCACTATTTTGGAATCGATCAGAAAGAAAGCTTCACGAGTAAATACAAATGCTTTTTCTTAGTATGGTTTGAAAGATATCAATATGTCAATCACGCTATTGAAAGAGAAAAAGAAATAAAAGGTTGGACCAGAAGTAAGAAGAACAAATTAATAGCACTGGAAAACCCGGAATGGCGATTTTTAAATTATGATATTATGGAATGGCCACCAAGAAAATAAACAGTGATACCTAACCTAAAAATGATGAAGAGTCCGACAATAAATGCACGGCACTTGAAATATAACCCGCGACAGATGCTTCACTATCGTTCAGCATGACAAGCTAAAGGGACAATTATCATTTGACAGCATTATTTAGCATTTGATTTCCCAAACAAATCCCCTATCACATTCTCCCGAAAGCCAAACACCTCTTTCAACTTATTCTTAACAAAAAGGCTATTCGCCATCCGCCCAAAAATCCCATACGGAATAGCATAATTCACAATGTCTGTCATCATAATACCGCCTTCAACCTGTTTAAAATGATGCTGATGATGCCATAAAGCATATGGCCCGAAGCGCTGCTCATCAACAAAATACTCTTTCTCTTTTACGTGAGTGATCTCTGTCATCCATCTCAGCTTAATGCCCAACAGTGGCGAAATAAAATAGGTGATGATCATGCCCGGGTACACTTTATCTGTTGCCTTATATTCCGACGTAACAACAAAATTCATATCCGGCGGAGTGATCTTTACCAGGTTCAGCGGCGAGGTAAAGAAATCCCAGGCCTTATCCAGCGTGGTTGGAATAAATGTTTCGTATTTGAGGGTGTAGCTTTTCACTATAGAACTAACGGTATATTACAGGGTAAGGTTTTGTGCTTACTGATCTTTCGCAGGCAACTCCATCCGCATTTCTATCAAATGTTTACTGAAACCGATTTTTTCATAGGCTTTTACTGCGGGTAGTTTCTCGCTATAAACATCCAGTCTGAATTCTGTTATTCCCCTCCCTATTGCCCAGTCCTGTAATGCAGCTATCACTTTTTTATTGACGCCTTTTCCGCGGTGTTCCGGCTTTACATACATAAAACCCAGGTAAGCGTGTTTCGGATGTTTTAAATAAACCTTTGAGTCCTCTATACGTGCATACCCGCTGCCGATGATCTCACCACTTAATTCAGCTACCATCACTTCAATATGCGGTGCCCCGATCATAGCCGCGAGATCGTAGTAATGAATACGACCATCTTTTAAAGTTGGGTCAAACGGGCGTTCTGTTTGAACTATTCCCTGTTCAAATTCCAGTAACGTGTTTAAATCGGCAAGCGTAGCTGTGCGGGTAATGATCTGCTCCATTTATTTCTGATCAGTCGCAATCGGCAAATCCCTTCTCGACCACTCGCTCCAGGAGCCTACATACATTTTCGGTCCGGTGATACCTGCGTATTCCATCCCTAATAAAGTATGACAAGCCGTAACACCCGAACCGCAATGAACGATCACATCCTCAGCCTTAACATCGCCCAATAATTGCTCATAAGCGCTCTTCAACTCTTCCGGCGATTTGTATTTACCGTTGGCATCCAGGTTCAGCGTATAAGGCATGTTCTCCGCTCCTGGGATATGACCCGCTATCAGGTCGATAGGCTCCATCTGTCCAAGGTAACGTGGCGTCTCCCTTACATCGATCACCATTTTGTGACTATTTTTTGCTGCTTTGCCAGTTTCTTCAATATCAACGGTTCCGGCAAAATCCGCTGGTACCGGGTAAGGTGCAACTGGGGTTACAGTATAAGGTTCAGTACTTAATGGTACACCCGCATCGATGGCTGCTTTTAATCCGCCGTTTAATACCTGAACTTTTTTATGCCCGATGGCGCGCAGCATCCACCACAACCTGGCTCCACCAAAGGCTGCTGCTTTATCGTCATACACTACAACATGACTGTCGGGAGTAATTCCCCACTCTCCTAATTTTTTTGAAAAGCTTTCGATTGGGGGCAAAGGATGACGTCCGCCGTTGGCGGCATTTTCGGGCAGGAGGGTAAGGTCCTTATCAAGGTCGGCAAATTGCGCGCCTTCCAGGTGTCCGGCATCATAACGCTGGCGGGTATCGGCCCCGGCACGAGCGTCGATAAGTATGATAGGGCCTTTTTCAGACCGCAGTTCTTCAATCTCAATTAATGGCGACATGGTATCTGTATTTATATCTCCAAAGATATAAATGCGCCGCCAAATGCAAATCTTTTACCCGGATTACTGTACTATTTTATTAGCGCAATACGAACTGGCAAAGGCTTCAGGTTTTGCCTTGAATACGAAGCCCATGCTCAGGATATAGCCCATTGCTTCGTGCAAAGCCTGGTTTGATTTGAACATCGGGTTGGTATTGATATCAGCATGAACTTCCAGGTCAACATCATACAGATCGAGCAGGTCGCACAGTTTGTAAGCAATGTCGATGGATTTTTGCACCTCGCTAAGCATACGCTCTTTGATGCTCATCTTTTGCCCGGTGCGTTCCTGGTGGATGAACATAAAGCCGCCGCGGCCTTCGCGAAGGAACACGATCACGGTCGCAAAATCGGTAACGTTGCCTTTTACCTGCGAGTCGGTACCGATGCAAACTTTCAGTTTGTTGCCCAGCAGACTTTCTCTTTCAATAGCTTGTTCTACTTCTTCGAGGATTGGCGAATGGATGATCTCGCCGCTAAATTTTCTCCAGGTCATAAAATTTATTTAGGTTAATTTTAACTGACCTGTGTTTCAGGTCTATAAAAATAAGCGATAAGCCTTCATATAAACGTTAAGCGTTTGTCATTTATTTGTTAACAGTCTGTTGTTTATCAACAGGTTGTTATTCAAATATAGGTATATTAATTTCACAAAAGTTTTTTCATCTTTACAAAAACTCAATAATTAACCAAATCCTATCTTATGAAACTTACTCATTGGGCTATGCTTGGGACCGCAGTTTTTGCGATAGCAGCCTGTAAGCAAAAAATTGAAGACAAATCCGGTTCTGTGCCAAAACGTACTGTGTTTTTTGACAAAACCGGGATGGACACAACCGTAAAACCCGGCGAAAACTTTGCGCTGTATGCCAGCGGCACGTGGCTTAAGGACACCAAAATACCTGCATCCGAAACCGGCTGGGGATCGTTCTACACGGTGTCGGATGACAACATCAAACATGTTCACGACATATTGAATGATGTATCATCAAAAGATAATGCATCGGGCAGCCTGGAACAAAAAGTAGGCGATCTGTACAAGAGCGGCATGGATACCGCCACGATTGAAAAACTGGGTTACGATCCTATCAAACCGCAACTGGAAAAGATCAACGCGGTTAAGGATTACAAAGAGCTTGTGAAGCTGGCTGCAGATGGTTTTAAAACCGGTGACGGCTTTTTATTCGGCTTTTATGTTTCGCCGGATGATAGGATCGCCGCAAAAAATGCTGCACACTTTGATCAAAGCGGTCTTGGCCTGCCTGAACGCGAATATTATTTTGAGAATGACTCGACCTCAAAGAAAATACGTGCTGCTTATGTAAAATACATCGCACAGCTGTTCACCTTCACAGGTACCGATGCTGCAACTGCGGCAAAGAAAGCTGACGGCATATTGAAACTGGAAACTGCCATTGCGCAATCGCATTTAACACCTGTTGAATTGCGTGACCCGGTTAAGAACTACAATAAATTGACCACCACCGATCTGCAAAAGCTGATGCCAGATGTCGACTTAAAAGATGCTTTCGATCGTATGGCGCTTAAAACCGATACTGTATTGGTTGGTCAGCCAAAGTATTATAAGGCATTAAATGATCTGTTAAAAGCACAGCCTATTGATGTTTGGAAGGACAAAGCATGTTTTGAAGCAATAAATGGTGCATCGAACATGTTGAGCAAGAAATTCAGGGACGCACACTTTGATTTCTTCGGAAAAACATTGTCAGGTCAGAAAGAACAGAAGGAACGCTGGAAGTCGATCTCCTATAATGTTGACGGCTGGTTGGGCGAACTGCTTGGACAATTATACGTTGAAAAATACTTCCCGCCGGATGCTAAAAAACGCATGCTTGACCTGGTGAATAACCTGCAGGCTACTTATAAAGACCGCATAGAAAAACTAGACTGGATGAGCCCTGACACTAAGAAACAGGCACTGGCTAAACTGGCTACTTTCACCAAAAAGATCGGTTATCCTGATAAATGGAAAAAATATGATGATGTGACGATTGATAAAGGTGCTTACTATGCAAACGGTCAGTCGGTAGCTAAGCACCAGTATACTGAAATGATCAACAAGGTTAATAAGCCTGTCGACCGTACTGAATGGGGTATGACGCCGCCTACAGTGAATGCTTATTATAACCCGACATTTAACGAGATCGTGTTCCCGGCAGGGATATTACAATTTCCTTTCTTTGATAAAGATGCGGATGATGCAATTAACTACGGAGCTATTGGTGCTGTAATTGGCCACGAAATGACCCACGGTTTTGACGACCAGGGTCGCCAATACGACAAAGACGGCAACCTGAAAGATTGGTGGACAAAAGAAGATGCATCCAAATTTACCAAACGCGTGCAGGTGATGATAGATCAGTACGACAAATACACCGTGCTTGATGGGCTCCACGTAAACGGAAAGCTTACCCAGGGCGAGAACCTTGCGGATATAGGCGGTTTGGCCATTGCTTACCAGGCATTTAAAAATACACCGCAAGGTAAAGGCGATACAAAAATAGACGGCCTGACTCCAGATCAACGTTTCTTCCTGTCGTTTGCACAGGTATGGCGGGTTAAAACCAGCGACGAAACCATGCGAATGCGTATCAAACTTGACCCGCACTCGCCTGAGATCTATCGTGTAGATGGTCCGCTATCCAATACACCGGCATTCTTCAAAGCCTTCGACATCAAACCGGGCGATAAAATGTATCGTGATGAGAAGGATATGGTGAAGGTGTGGTAGTTTGGAGGTGAAAGGATAAAGGCGAAAGCTGAAAGGATTAATGAAACGCTCCGGACTCCCGGGGCGTTTCTTGTATTAATCTTCCGTTAAAATTAAACATATACGCCATCATCCACATTTTAATCATCTGCATATCTGCACATCCTCTCATCTGCACATTCACCCATTATTATGCACGCATAGCTTTTAAGTATTTTGATTAGCTTTGTGGTATAAATACCGCAAATGGAAACCATTGCACCCTACCATTCTAAAAATAAGATACGTTTTGTAACTGCCGCCTCGCTGTTTGATGGACATGATGCGACTATTAATATTATGCGCCGCATTTTGCAGTCTTCAGGTGCCGAGGTGATCCACCTGGGGCATAACCGTTCGGTGGATGAGGTAGTGAATTGCGCTATCCAGGAAGATGTGCAGGGTATTGCCTTAACGTCGTACCAGGGCGGCCACGTGGAGTACTTTAAATATATGCACGACCTGCTGAAGGAACGCGGTGCAGGACATATCAAAATATTTGGCGGTGGTGGCGGTGTGATACTGCCTGAAGAGATAAAAGAGCTGCAGGATTATGGCATAGCGCGTATTTATTCGCCAGACGACGGTCGAAGGATGGGTTTGCAGGGCATGATAAATGATATGCTGCAGCAATGTGATTTCCAAACTGTAGTTAAACTCAATGGTGAATTAAAGCACTTACCTGAAAAAGACCCGAAGGCAATTGCCTCACTGATTACATTGGCAGAAAATCTGCCCGAGCAATTTGCAAAAGCAGACAATGTTAAACATAAAGAGACCGCACATACCCCGGTATTAGGCATCACGGGTACAGGTGGTGCGGGTAAATCGTCGTTAGTAGATGAATTTGTCCGGCGTTTTTTAATGGAGACGGATAAAACACTGGCCATTATTTCTGTCGACCCATCCAAACGCAAAACGGGCGGAGCGCTATTGGGTGACCGTATCCGGATGAATTCCATCAACAGTCCACGGGTTTACATGCGTTCGTTGGCTACGCGGCAGGCTAATTTGGCATTATCGAAATATGTTCAGGAATCTATAGATATATGCAAGACGGCGGGGTTCGACCTGATCATCGTCGAGACGTCGGGTATCGGGCAGTCGGATACCATGATAACTGATTATTGCGATCTTTCATTATATGTAATGACACCTGAATTTGGTGCAGCAACGCAATTGGAGAAGATCGACATGCTTGATTTTGCCGACATCGTTGCACTAAACAAATTTGACAAACGCGGCGCTTTGGATGCACTGCGTGATGTGCGTAAACAATACAAGCGAAATCATCACCTGTTTGAGGCTAAGGATGAAGACTTGCCGGTTTTCGGGACGATGGCGTCGCAGTTTAATGATCCGGGCATGAACAATTTGTTCGAGGCCCTAATGCGTACCGTTAAGGCTAAAACGAGCGTCGATTTTATTGGGAAAAAATATGATACGGCTGCGCTTCACTGGGGTGAATCGGAAAAGATATTTATCATTCCGCCAGACCGCACACGGTATCTTGCTGAGATCGCCGAAAGTAGTCAGGCTTATGATAGCTGGGTGAATGAGCAGTGTAAGATTGCGCAGCAGATGTATAATGTGAGCGGCGCGATGAATGCGCTTGAAGAACACACCCCTAACCCCTCTCGAGAGGGGAGCCTTTCTAACGAATTAGAAGTTGTTTACAAGCATCTTGAAGGTCACCTGCATCCTGAATGCAAACGATTACTGAATGAATGGCCGGAAACGGTAAGAAAATATAAGGCTGATGATCTGATATACAAAGTCCGGGACAAGGAGATACGTCAGCCGCTTTATTATACTTCGCTTTCGCAATTGAAGGTGCCAAAGATCGCCCTGCCGCGTTATGAGGCCTGGGGCGATATCTTGAGGTGGCTGTTAACCGAGAATGTACCAGGAGAATTTCCTTACGCTGCCGGCGTATTCCCGGTTAAACGGGAGGGTGAAGATCCCACCCGCATGTTTGCCGGCGAAGGCGGTCCGGAGCGGACCAATAAACGATTCCATTATGTTTCGCGGGGCCAACCTGCACATCGCTTGTCTACAGCCTTTGACTCAGTTACCCTTTACGGAGAAGACCCACACACGAGGCCAGACATTTATGGCAAGATTGGTAACTCTGGCGTAAGCATCGCCACTTTAGATGATGCTAAGAAATTGTACAGCGGATTTGATCTGTGTCATGCCTCAACTTCGGTTTCGATGACCATCAACGGACCTGCACCGATGCTGCTGGGTTATTTTATGAATGCCGTGATCGATCAACAATGTGAGAAATATATTCATGAACACCAACTGGAGCATTTGGTAGAGGCAAAGTTTAAGGAGGTGTATGACGAAAAAGGCATTACCAGACCCGGTTACACAGGAGGAACTCTCCCCCAGGGTAACAATGGGTTAGGATTGATGTTACTTGGACTTACCGGCGACCAGGTTTTACCCGCCGATGTATACGAAAAAATAAAGGCCAAAGCGATAGCCACCGTTCGCGGGACTGTGCAGGCAGATATTTTAAAGGAAGATCAGGCGCAAAACACCTGTATATTTTCAACTGAGTTTGCCCTACGGATGATGGGCGATATTCAGCAGTATTTTATTGACAGCAAGGTTCGCAATTTTTATTCTGTGTCTATCTCCGGTTATCATATTGCCGAAGCGGGCGCTAATCCGATCACCCAATTAGCCTTTACCCTATCTAACGGATTCACTTATGTAGAGTATTACCTGAGCAGGGGGATGCATATTGATGATTTTGCGCCGAACCTGTCTTTCTTCTTCTCTAATGGTATCGATCCGGAATATTCGGTGATCGGTCGCGTAGCGCGGAGGCTGTGGGCAAAGGCTATCAAAAACAAATACAAAGGCAACGACAGATCGCAAAAACTAAAATATCATATCCAAACCAGCGGCCGTTCGTTACATGCACAGGAGATCGATTTTAATGATATCCGTACCACTTTGCAAGCGTTGTATGCTATTTATGACAACTGCAATTCACTGCATACCAATGCTTATGATGAAGCGATCACTACTCCTACTGAAGAATCTGTTCGCCGTGCAATGGCTATACAGCTGATTATCAATCGTGAGTTGGGCTTAGCTAAAAACGAAAATCCATTGCAAGGATCTTTCATTATTGAAGAATTAACCGACCTGGTTGAAGATGCAGTATTGACTGAATTTAAACGTCTGAATGACCGCGGCGGCGTATTGGGCGCTATGGAAACCATGTACCAGCGCGGTAAAATTCAGGAAGAATCTTTGTATTATGAAACGCTAAAGCATACGGGCGAATATCCGATCGTTGGGGTAAATACTTTCCTGAATAAAAAGGGTTCGCCAACTGTTACACCATCCGAAGTAATTCGAGCTACTGAAGAAGAAAAGGAATTCCAGATCTCGGCATTGGCAGCTTTCCAGGAACGTAATGCAGATAAGGCACCAGCTCTATTAAAAGCACTTCAAAACAAAGCTATTGCTGGTGAAAACATTTTCGAAAGCCTGATGGAGGTTTGTAAATATTGTTCGCTCGGGCAGATATCACATGCGTTGTATGAGGTTGGTGGGCAATATCGAAGGAATATGTGAGGTTGGTAATTAGAGAAAATGTTCTTATTTTTCGGCATCTTATCACATTTACATGGCTGAAAAAATAATTTCTATTCCATTCGATTATAATAATTTCCTTCAAATCAGGTCAACAATTTGGCTATTTTCAGTCAAAAGGATTATTAAGCACTATATATTTTACACTATCATCCCTGTTATTATTTTGGCATTTGAATTTACTTCCAAAGAAAAAGATCCACTCCCTGTGGGAATTATCGCTGGATTTGGGTTACTTATTTACGCATCATTAAAATGGGGTGAGTTATATAATAACAGGAAAAGATTCTTCGACCAAACATATCTTTTTGGCGTTAGGTACAAACAGGACGCCATGGAATGTAAGTATATCTTGTCGGAAGATTTTTTAATATATGAGGATAAAGAAAAACTTTACAGACTTAATTGGGATATATTTAATCCATATATAATATTTAAGGATACCATATTATTGTCAGCAAAGGATACTGAAGGTGTAATGTTTAGCATCAGCAGAAAAGAACTCGGAGATGAAGACTATCAAGAAGTCTCTAATATATTGAATGATAAAATCGGCAAAGCCTGATACACAATCTTCTGTCATCAGAAGAATAATACTCAGCGTAATTCTGTTTTTCTTTATACATGCCTCCGCCCAGGACACCATCCCTCCTGCCGTAAAAAAGCTCATTAAATGTTATCCTGATTTTATTTCCGGCTTTTCTAATAATTATCTGCTATTTAAAGATGGCACACGCATGGTTTGGGATGACGGAATAACAAACAAATCATTCAAAGATTTGCTCGAAAAACCTGATCTGAAAGATATGTTCTTGCAGGCTTATTCCACAGGTAAATTACAATCCTCACCTGTTAAAGACTTTGATCCGGGACGGGTGAGGAATGAGGCTTTTTTTATGAAAATCTATGGTTCCACGGAAAAACAGGCCAGTCAGCACCTGACTGAAATTACCTGGTGTCCTAAACTGGTTGGGCAAAAGATCCGGGTGACTACCATTAATGGACTCGACAAAAAACTGATACAGGTTTCCAAAGAACTGGACGAACATCCAGAACTGAAGAAATATCTCACTAATATCGGCGGCACATTCGCCTGGCGCAATATTGCCGGTACAAACCGGCATAGTATGCATAGTTTCGGGATGACGATCGACATTAACACTACTTATTCTGATTACTGGCAATGGGCTTGCAAATGCACCAATGAAGATGCAACCTTCATTTACAAAAACAGGATCCCACAAACTATTGTGAACATATTTGAAAAATACGGATTTATATGGGGCGGCAAGTGGTACCATTTTGACACCATGCATTTTGAATACCGCCCTGAATTGATAAATTAGTATATCAAACCCGGAATAATGAGATTCATTTTAGCCGCCCTGAGCCTTGGCCTGTTTTCGTCATTTATCGCCCCTGATAATATGCTAACGCGATTTAAAACGCCTGTCGGATATACCCGGCAAAAAGTCGCACCCGGCAGCTTTGGGGAATGGCTGCAAAAACTTCCGCTTAAGCCTGTGGGTTCACATACCAAAACTTATACCGGCGCAATAGCTAACACTGATATTGAGACTGCCGCTGTAGTTGACATCAGTGTAGGTAAACAAGACTTGCAGCAAGGTGCCGACGCTGTGATGCGGCTTCGTGGCGAATATTTATACCAGGCTAAACGCTACAACGAGATCAGTTTTAATTTTGTGAGTGGTTTTAAGTGCGATTATATCCATTATGCCAACGGATACCGTTACCGGAACGATCACTGGGTATTACAGGCGAAAAAGGATTACAGCTATCCTACCTTTATGCGGTATATGGAACTGGTGTTCTCTTACGCCGGGACTTTGTCGCTGGAGAAAGAATTACATAAAGTGACTGATCCAAATGAGTTAAAAGCCGGGGATGTCTTTATACATGGCGGCTCGCCGGGGCATTGTTTTATTGTGATGGACGTGGTGGAAAATAGTCAGCATAAAAAACAGTTTCTATTAGCTCAAAGCTTTATGCCTGCGCAGAACATTCAGGTATTGCAATATGACCAGGGGCAATGCTGGTTTACCATGGACAAGATCACCAATATTTGGTATGGGGATTTGGTGACGAAACAGTATTTAAGGACGTTTGATTGATCCTTATGCAGCGTGACAGCTTATTTATTATCGTTTGATTAACAAATATTTCACTAAGGTAAATTACAATCAAACTTTATTTATCTTCCTCATAATTAGGATATTAAATTAGCTTATATCAATATTATTTTCTTATATTGTTATAAGCATTCAAATCTCTTCACCCTCTAATTTTTAACGTTATGAAAAAACTATTGATCGCGGTTTTCGCCATGATTACCGTTAACGTTTTTGCCCAGGACATGCAAAAGAATGGTACCATCTACAAAACGCACCCGTACATTACTGTTGTCAACAATTCAGTCGACTTTTTCCTGAAACAGGACTGGAGCAGCCTGGCGGGTCTTTATGCGGATTCCGTTAAATTTTATGATCCTTCGCGCGAGAAGCCGTACACACTGGCCGAACAAAAACAGGGATGGGCGGGCATTTATAATGATTGGGACCAGATAAAAGTTTTGAAGCAAGGGTATCCTGACGCACTTCAATATGAAAAAGACCCGTTTACTGTGCAATCGTGGTGGGGTGTGACTTGTGTTAATAAGAAGACGAAGAAAACAGCCAAATTCAATATCGTGCAGTTTGATACATTTAATAAGGATGGGAAAATAGATATGGAACTGGCTTATTATGACCAAACTCCGCTCGAGGCCGCTTCAAAATAAAGTTTCTGCTTCTGCACCACATATGAAAAAAGCCCCTTCAATTGTTGTTGGAGGGGCTTTTGAGTACGTGTGGGTTCAATTGATATTCGTTCAGCTCAATTGAGCGGGCCTAATATTAATTGAAGTACTAAATAATGCTTTTACCCCCTCTTCTCTACCCTATCATAAAAGCCGCCAAACGTATTCATCTTCACAGCATCTTCTCTCAAGAATTCTCCGGGGAAGCCGAGTTCAATAGCACTGGCATCGTTAAGACGTTTGATCTGATCATCGCTCAGGGTAACATTAACCGTTTTCAGGTTATCTTCTAATTGCGAGAGCTTAGTAGCACCTACAATAGGTATACAATGAAATCCTTGCTGCATGGTCCATTTTAAAGCAACATTACCGGGTGATACACCTAGTTCATCAGCGATCGAGACAACTACTTTGGTGATCTCATTGGCATTATCGTTCCTGCGTTTACTTTCGGGTTTGATGCGGCCTTGTTCGCCACGGATATACTTGCCTGTAAGCACGCCACCACCCAGCGGCGCCCAGGGCAAAACAGTCATTCCATAATGCTTAGCCATTGGAATTAGTTCCCGCTCAGGTGTGCGGGCTATAAGGCTATACTCGATCTGTAAGGCAACGAACTGGCTCCAGCCCATCAATTCGGCAAGGGTGTTCCCTTTAGAGACGATCCATGCCGGGGTATCACTAATGGCTACGTAGTTCACTTTGCCTTGCCGAACCAGGTCATCCATGCCGCGCAATACTTCATCAATCGGGGTAAGATCATCCCAAATATGTAGGTAAAGCAGGTCGATAAAATCAGTTTGCAAACGTTTCAGGCTTTCTTCCACACTTCGGATCATGTTTTTGCGGTTATTGCCAGATGCGTTGGGGTTGGTAGTATTATCCTTCAGGGAATATTTAGTTGCTACTACAAAAAAGTCGCGGTCATGGTTAGACAGGTATTCCCCAATGATCTTTTCGCTGGTGCCCAGCTTATACATGTTGGCAGTATCCAGGAAATTTCCTCCTGATTCGGCATAAGCGTCTATAATGGCAAAGCTGCCTTCTTTATCAGCGCCCCAGCCGTTTTCGGTACCGAAACCCATGGTACCCAAACACAATTCAGAAACTTTAAGGCCCGAGCGGCCCAGTAATTTGTAATTCATAATTTAAGGATGACGTATTGAATCCGAAGGTCGGATATTATTGGGTATAAAGGCAAATTTAATGCAATCCTTTTCTTTTAATTAACCCGCCTGTAGTATCGTCGACACTGTGCTGAACAATAAAGGCCGCGGGGTCGATATTTAATATGGCGCGTTTTATAGCCGGTATCTCGAAACGGGTGGCTACGGTAAAAATAATATCGCGGGTGTCATTTACATGGCCATCTTTACCATAGCCGCTTTTCCCTTCATACACCGTAACACCGCGGCCCATCTTGGTAATGGCACTCCTGATCGCCTCACCTTTGATCGACACCACAGTGATGCCGGTATATTGTTCGATACCATTTAAAATAAAATCGACCATTTTGGATGCTGACAAGTAGGTAAGAATGGAATACAATGCTGATTCGACCCCTAAAAAGAATAGCGCCATTGTAAATATGATCACATTAAGCAGCAATATCACATCACTCACTTTTAATAGCTGCGTTTGCTTACTTAACAACAATGCGGCGATCTCTGTACCGTCAAGTACGGCTCCGCCTTTAATAGCCAGTCCTATACCAACGCCTATGAAAAAGCCACCAAACACGGCTGTCAACAACTTATCATGTGTTACATCGGGAAATTGCACCAGCGCCAGGCAAAGTGACAGGCCTGCAATGGAGGCCATACTTTTAACCGCGAACGACATCCCAAGTCGTTTATAGCCTAACAAAAGGAATGGAATATTAATGACGAAGATCAGGATAGATAATGGCGCGCCTGTTATCTCAGCAATCAACATTGAAATACCGGTTACGCCGCCGTCAATAAAGCGGCTGGACAGCAAAAACCCCTTTACTCCCATACCGGCAGACAGGATGCCCATCAGGATCAGGATATAGCTGCCGCATATTTGCCTTAATTTAGTCAACCTTATTTTCATCCTTTAAATATAGTCCTAAAATTTGAGGATGCTGCTTTATCGCGCCGCTCAATAGCCACGTAAAGGTCAAAAAGGAAACAAACCACCATACGGATTGTAGCTATTTATATCAATATCTACAACTATGAAAGTCATCACCCTGCATAAAAGGATCAACGCCGAGGAGCTATTCGACCTTATCCAACGGCAACTCAATTCGCTTTTTCATGAACAACGAAAAAGTGATCTGAATTTTACGGTCACCCGTTCAGACAATATAATTGATATCACCCAGCCAGATCTATATCCCGGAGATATTTTATATCATATCGAAGTAGCACAGGATGAACTGCATATCACGCGCAGCGAGCATTATGTTGATGACGTTAATTCTTTGACGGTGGAATCTATCCTGAATGATTTGTTCAAGATCATTGCGGGTCAACCGGGGACGGATTTGATATTGGAAGGGTAGTTTGAAGTCAGATTTAGGAGGGCGGAAGTTGGAATGCTTTTTTTTGTCATTTCGATGAGCGGAGGTGGCCAGTGATTTGGGTGCGAAGAGAAATCTTCTGCGATATGCATAGTCTGCGAGCCGCTCGTATAAGATTTCTCCTCACGGCCACTACACATTCCCCTGCCTGTTCGTCGAAATGACAGGATTTTTAACAAGTTCTGGTAAAATGAAGACTTTCCACTCAGAACTTAACACTCATGACTCAATAAACTACCCGTTTATCCAGCTGAATTTGTACTCCAGCATCGGGTTTTTCATACGTTCTGCAACGCGCAGTAGGCGATTAGGGAGATTCATGATATAATCACGGGCCTTTTCGCCGCCTTCATTCAGGTCTTTAGCGCTTTCGATGTGCCAGTCTTCTATCAGTTCTTTCAGGATGTCTACGTAATCGATAGCGGTATAAATGCCTAAACGTTGGGCCGCATCGGTAAAGTGGCCGAATGTCTGACCAACTTTTAAACCCACTTCACGCAGGAAATGTGCAGGCATCACAATCTTTTTACGCATCATATCCTCGAAAGCAATCATCGCTTCGCTTGGATCTACCTCAAATATTTTTTCTATGAAATATTTATAAGCTTTAGCATGACGGGCCTCATCACCCGCTATAACACCGCACATTTTTGAAAGCAACGTATCACCATCTTTTTTCGCCTGCGAAGCTACACGACGGTGGGAAACATTAGTTGCCAGCTCCTGGAACGAGGTATAAATAAAATTACGGTAAGGATCTGTACCTGTACCGATGTCGAACCCATCGGCAATAAGATATTGGGTAGATACCTCCATCATCCGCATATTTACACGGCCCGACAGGTATAGATATTTATTGAGCAGGTCGCCGTGACGATTTTCTTCTGATGTCCAGTGACGCGTCCATTTCATCCAGCCACCTTCTTCATCCCTTGAAACACCCTCAACCATGGTCAGCCATGATTCGTAAGTCGGTAAAGCTTCTTCGGTAATGGTATCGCCGATTAAAACAGCAATCAGATCATAGGATAAACCTGCAGCGCTTTCCTGTAATTCTTTAATTTCTGAAAAGAAGGTTTCGCGGGTCGAGTCGGGCAAAAAATCAGACGGCTGCCATATAGTTTCTACAGGCTTCAGATACTCGTTGATTTTTTGGAGCATATATATTTCAATATGCTTCATAACTTCTCTGCGCTTCTCTTCAAAAAATCTCATGTTTATACAATAGTGTGCAAAGGTAACTAATTATAATAAGTAAATACTAAAGTATTCATTTTAGTTTGGGGTATGATAACTTATCGCATCCTTCATACAATCAGGCAGATTTGCCATCGAGGGCTTGCCCTCAAATATGGAAAAATTACTGTTATAATCCCACAATATTCCGGGCATACACATCGCTTTTAACGTTTGTCTTACAGCCTTTATATACCTGCAACGGCTGGCCTGGTCAGCATATTTATTATATGCACCATATTCGCCGCATAATAAAGGAACGTTATATTTAATACCCCAGTTTTTAACAATCTGTAATTTATCTTTTACCGACTGTTCATTACCGTCCGTCCGGTATTGATAATAGTTGGTTTCGCCCCATGTATTTTTCGCTCTCGGATGTAAAGGCGGAAAAGTTGCGGCATTATATGGAAAGGGAACATTGATGGTTGCTACCTGGTCGCCTATCCATTCGGCTCCCTGGTGGGTAAAGAAAAATGGCTCGTAAAAATGGAAAGTATAGATGATATTATCATCATTTAAAGGCGTTGTCCGGCTCAGTTCATAGATGCTGTTGAAGTTTGATGCACCTACTATCAGTGTCCTTTTTTTGTCGACCGTCCGCACTCCCTTAATCATCTCATTTGCCGCATTTTGCCATATATCCGGGTTCATGTGGGGTGGCTCGTTATAGAGTTCGAAGAAGAGCTCATCAGCACTTTGGTGGTAATATTTTTTTGCAAGCATTTGCCACAAAGCAATAACGCGCTGTACTTCAGCACTATAAGTGTTTTCATCTAAATTTCCCGAATGGTAACAAATGATTACCTTGAACCCGTATAAGTGGCATAACCTAATTATTTGATCAATATGTTCAAGCAGCTTTGGGTTATAAGAGTTATTGGTTTGAAAATGACTGAAGGCCACAGGGATCCGGATGCATTTGAAGCCAAGTTGTTTTAATAAACGGAAATCAGACGTTGTGACAACGTTGCTATCCAGGATGTTTTTATTCCAGGTCTGTTCAAGCCAGGAGATGCTCACACCATTATCAAGAGTTTGGGCTCTTTTAAACACAGCAGACTGATTATTAAACGACTGCGCTTCGCAACCAATTGAAACAAATAACGTTAAAAGTGAAACCATTCCTAACAGCCTGTTAATAAACATTGTTGAATACGGCAATATTTTCACTTAATTTTATTTTATTAGCGACTAAATTAACAACTGGTTTAATCTTATTATAAATTAAGAAAACTAACTATAATGTTTGTTCAGATCAACAAAGACGAATTATTAAAAGAGATTACCAAAAAGGCTTGGTACCAGACTAACATTGTTATCTGGTCTATCATTTTCCTTTTTCCTCTCTTCAGTATAATTGATTTCATTTATACTCCTGGGCTTTGGCTCCAGTACTTTATCGTTCGCCTCATAATTGTTCTGGTAATTTACATGTTATTTAATGTTTACCAAAACAAGGGACAAAAGTACCGGCTACTGCTGCATGTCGCGTTTTTCCTGCTTTCGGCAAGTTGTGCGCTGATGTGTACGCTGGTTAACTCGCAGGATCTGAGCGTTTATTTCCTTTTATACTCTGTGGTGATCCTCTTTTTCAACCTGCAGGTATTCTGGGAGCCGATCAACTCGGTGGTGCAAACATTAGTTTCTATCCTTTTGCTTACTTTGTTTTTCAACCTGTTTGCCGATTACGGCGCAGACATATTCATCAATAATGGCGGTCAGTATTTCTTTATCGTAGCTATTATTTCCTGTTTAATTCCTAATGCACGCTATAAAGTTATCATGCGTGATGTACGCTCTTCTATCCTGATCGAAAAATCAAACGAACAATTAAAAGAGCAAAACCGGGATATTTCTGAGAAGAACAACATCATTGATATGCAGTATGAAAAACTGCGCAAGCTGGATGAACAAAAGAACAGCTTTATCAATATCGCAGGTCACGATCTTAAGAACCTGATTGGCTCCATTATCATGAGTAATAACATGGTGCGGGAAGAAGAGGACAAGTTAAGCAACGACCAGAAAGAGTTTGTAGGCTACATAAGCGAGTCGGCTGAGAAAATGCAATATATGCTGAACAAGCTGATGGATGTGCGCGAGATAGAGGCTCCTGAAATGAAGTTCAACCTCGAGATCTTCGATATCAATACGGAGGTTCAGCACGTGTACAGAGGTCTTTCTGAGACCGCCCAAATGAAAAATATTCACCTGATCGATAATATTCTAAAACTCCCCCTCAACGTAAAACTCGATCGCGTATTTACAGGTCAGATATTCCAGAACTTATTATCCAACGTCATTAAATTTTCACAAACAAATAACAGCATCAAGGTGATCACCAGCCTGCAGCGTCAAAAATTCATCTTCGAAATTGTGGATGAAGGTATCGCTATAGGCCAGGAAGAACTGGATATGATGTTTAACAAACTGAAAACATTAAACGACGCATCTGGCAACGTAGAGAGCCGCCTGGGTCTTGGTCTGTCAATAGCCAAGCTGATGACCTATGAAATGGGTGGCGAGCTTGCTTACAGAAGCGACGAAAACGGAAATTATTTTAGAGTAGAATTCAACGTGATCAATTAATACCAAAACAAATGAATAAATTTTTAAGCCTTTTAGCTCTTGCATTACTGTTAAGTACGGCATCAATAGCGCAAAGCATTGTGTCATTCAAGGCAATGGGACATGAAGACGAGTCAATATATGGAATGATCGGAGCAAGTTCATTCTATTTAAAAGTAAGCCCCCTTGTTGAAATGAAGGGAAGCAAGCTGGTATTGTATATCGAGCCTTCCCAGGCTTTAATAAAAGATCATTCTTTTGTGAATATCGTTATCAACGATCGTCCTGCTTATAGCGCACGTCTTACTAAAGACACGATCGAGAAATTAACGATCAACTTGACCCCCGAAGATCTTTCGGCCGACAAGTTCCTGAAGATCCAGGTAAAAACCTTGCTTACCGTATCAGATGATAAGTGTAAGGATCTTGATAATCCCGCTATGTGGATAAAGGTGAAGAACTACTCTTACCTGTCGCTGGTTAAAACCAACGAAAACTTCTTTAAGAATGTAAACCTGAGCAATTGCTTTGATTCTAAAAGAGCCATCGTTTATCCTGCCAACCCAACACTGCACGACTTAAAAGCGGTGGCATGGGCCTATTCAAGATTGAAAAAATCGATGAACAAGGATATTAAGGTTTATACTGCCGACCAGGTTCCTGACAGCGTTAAAAACTATATCATAGTGGGCAACTGGAACAGTCTGCCTGCCGATAAAAAAGCATTGATCAACGTTGCGCCAAAAGCCAACCAGGGTTTGTTATTCCTGAGCAAAGCGATAGTAACTTACACAGATACTGCACGCTCTGATGCCAAGTTGACCGAACCGGGTGAAATATTATTTATCACCGGTGCCGATGATAACGGTTACGAGAAAACGATTACTGCCCTTGGCAATTTAAACATATTGAATTCATCATTCGGTCAGTTTCTATTGATCGATAATGCACAGAACAACTACTTTAAAACTGTTGACGAAAACCGCTCTAAACTGACCTTAAGACAAGTGGGGGGTGCACCGAACTTCATGTCAGGTATTGGTTCGTTAACTAATGTATACAGCTTTAAGAACAGCGATTTCAGCTTTACACCGAAGGAGGTTGAGATACACTTTGTAGCAAATTACAGCAGCCTTTCACCTGGCGACCGCGGGTATTTTAATATCTACCTGAATGGCGCTCTGATCAGCAGTGAGCGTTTGGATGCTTCGGGTAAACTGAATACATCGGTTTCTATCAACCGTTACCAGCACCATAAATACAATACTGTTGAGGCTGAATTCCGCATCTATCCAAGCAGTGGTAACTGTATCAACGCATTTACCAATTTCTTTGCTGAGATCGATGTAGATAAATCATACCTGGAATCAAAGAATCCATTTATCACCAACGACTTGAGCTTCTACCAATATCCGGAAGCTTTCAATACCGGCACAACCCGCATTGTGGTAACCAAAGAGTTTGCTAAATATGCTGCTACCGCGATGGGTGAGATCGTTTACGAACTGAACAACAATATCAACTCCAACAATTTCCCTGAGTTTGTTTATTCGGACGATGTAAAAGATGCCGATCTGAAGAAATACAATATCGTGGCGCTTTTATCTCAGCACGACCAGATGCTGGACAAGTTCCCTGATGCACCGATAAGCTTTAATAAGGAATTCCGTTTATATAATAACGAAAACAATAAACCGGTTTACTCGCTGTCGGACTCAGTATCGAACGGTTTGGCGCAGATATTCTATGGCCGGAGCAATAATGCCGTGCTGGTGCTTACCGCTACCGGTAAAGACAAAGCAGAAGCATTTACGGCCGCTTCAAAATCGATCACAGAACAGTTATCGACCCTGTCGAGCAACGTGTGTGTGGCTGACGTGAACGGCAATAAATACTTATTCAATATCAATAAATCAAGCGAGAACCTGGAGTATGTAGATACCAAAAACGCCTTAACCCGTTTCTGGGAGAACTATAACCTGTACATATTGCTCGGCATACTTGTACTGATATTAATGTCATTCCTCTACGTACGCTCAAAAGTTCAGAAATCGCAGGAGTTGTTTAACGAATAGTTGCGAAGAATTTAAAATACAAAAGAGCGCCTGAAATTTAATTTGAGCAGCCTCAGAAAAACACTGGGGCTGCTCAATAAAGCAAACACCTTTTATACCACAAAATGAAGATATCAATTCCCGAACTCTTGGTTAAAGATGGCTTTATCACACCAGCTGATCGGGAAAAGATTGAGAGCTTTTCTGAAAAGACTGATCTTTCCTTTATCAAAATAGCGCTCACTTACGGCTATATATCCCGCAAAAACTACGAGCGATCAATGAGCAACGCAGGTTTGGATTTTAAACCCGTAAGAGAAGAGACGTTTAATAAAGAAGTACTGGACAAGATCGACCTTAAGTTCGCTGACGCACATCTTGCCATTCCATTACGGATAGAAAAAAAGAAGGTAGTTACCCTGATGGCTGACCCGAGTGACCAGTTATTCCTGGATTTCATCCGGATGACCTACAACTTGGAGCCCGAGGTGATTGTTGCTGATGACCTGGATGTTACCTGGATGTCGCACAGATTGTTGGGCGATGATTATGTCAGATCATCTGTATTCGAGTTGCACAACCACGATGCTGACAGCTCGGCTCTTACTACCTTCACTACCGGTCAATTGGTATTCATCTTCCTGATAGTAGGAGGATTAGCTGCAGGTTTGGTATTAAACTTTAAGAGTGTTACCATTACCGTGAACGTGGCGATGAGCTTGTTCTTCCTGATCGCGATCATCTTTAAGCTTTTCCTTTCGTTGGTAGGTTCGAGATTCGAATTATACCAGGCTGTCAGCCGCGAAGAAGTACGCAATGTAAAAGAGGAAGAACTGCCGGTTTATAGCATATTACTTCCGGTTTATAAGGAAGACAAGCTGATCAAGAAACTGATCTGGAACTTACAAAGTATTGATTATCCGCGTGAGCAACTGGATATAAAATTGCTGATCGAAGAAGATGACGACCTGACATTTAATGCAGTGCGCGACCTCGATTTCCCGGCGATATTTGAGGTAATTGTGGTGCCTTTCCACATGCCGAAAACCAAGCCAAAGGCTTGTAATTATGGCCTACACTTTGCACGTGGCAAATATTTAACGATTTATGATGCTGAAGATATCCCGGATACCGATCAGCTGAAAAAAGTAGTTACGCTGTTTAATAAACTGCCGGAAAACTACATCTGTATACAAAGCGCTTTAAACTACTTTAACCGTAATGAGAATTTCCTGACAAGGATGTTCACGCTCGAATATTCGTACTGGTTTGATTACATGCTGCCTGGGCTTGATACGCTGGATATCCCTATCCCATTAGGCGGAACCAGTAACCACTTTAAAATGGATACGTTGATAGAGCTTGGCGCATGGGACCCGTTTAACGTAACTGAGGATGCCGATTTGGGAGTGCGTGCTTATGCAAAGGGTTATAAAGTAGCTATTGTTAACTCCACTACTTATGAGGAAGCGAATAACGAGCCGTTTAACTGGATCCGTCAGCGTTCGCGCTGGATCAAGGGTTATATGCAAACCTACCTGGTGCACATGCGCAACCCAATTAAACTGATCAAAAAGATTGGTTTCCGCGGGTTCATAGGCTTCAACTTCTTTGTTGGCGCAACACCGATCACATTTTTGGTATACCCTGTCCTGCTGTTTATATTCCTGGCCTACGTGGTGTTTAACCTTGCGGCTATTAAAACGTTGTTCCCCGACTGGGTGCTTTTCATGTCGATATTCAACCTGATGGTTGGAAATATATTGATGATCTACGTAAATATGATGGCCGTTTTTAAACGCCGTTTTTACGAATTGATCTTATTCTCGATTGCCAACCCGGTTTATTGGCTGATGCACTCGGCAGCGGCTTATATGGGATTGTACCAATTGATCGTGAAACCGTTCTATTGGGAAAAAACCACACACGGTTTAAGTAAAGTTAATAGTGCCACCAACGTTATAAATTCATGAAGAACAGGAGACGGCTATATCTCATTCTGATCACGGTATTTATCGCGGTGTACTACCTGTTTTTGGGTATTTACCTGAACAGGCTGGGCTATTATAACCACGAGTCGCTTTTCTTTATCGAAAAAAGTAAGATACTATTTGAAGGATTGGGTAACCGCTTGAAGGTAATGGGCTTAACAACGCCTGTACTTCCTTTTTATGGAACCGTGTTTTTCTCATGGATAGATGTTAAACTAGGCACACAGTTCGCACCAGTTATTGCATCGGCTTTAGGTACTGCATTACTGTTCTATGTAATGTGCTCTACACTGATCAAACGCACGAATGATGATTTTTACCTGCTGCTGCTCCTTGCACTGTTCCTGTTTCATCCGGGTTTATTGTACAGCGCATGCTCGGGCAAATCCATCTACATGGTGCTGCTGTTCTTCTATTTGTTCTTTTTCCATATCATTCGGTTCTACTCATCAAATACTACTTTCCATATTTCAATAGCGAGTATTTGCTTGGTGATTCTGGTGTTTTGCGATTATAAGTTCATCTGGCTCAACTTATTCTTTATACCACTGGTATTATTTATCGCTACGCAGAGCTTGAACCTGGGCGAAAAGGAAACGATCTTCAGGCTATATCAAAGCTTTAATAGTCCGGCATTGCGCCGTAAGCTGGTGAATAAAACCTTCGCTATTTATATCATCCTGTTCATATTGCCGCTGGCGTCTATCCTTATCTACAAGATGCTGAACCTGACGCATGCAAATGACCTGAACTACTTTATAGAGAGTCCGTACGCTACATGGACGGTGTTGGCCGACAAGATCAATTTTGAACAGGCAACCAGCTTTTCTCATTACCACTCATCGCAGTTATCGCCGATAGTGACGGCTAGTATCGCCCTGTTTTGTCCAATGATCATACTGGCTATCTACCTGTTCAGGAAAAGTACTTACCAGATCCTGACCATCGCTGCACCATTTGCATTTGTACAGTTTTTGCAGGTTAAATATGATAAGATATTCCTTTCGCAGGAGTATTTCCTGATCTTCCTTGTACTGGGCATGCTGTGCGTTACGCTGAAAATACATGAGTCGAAAAATCAGATTGGTATGAAGATACTCTTGAGTTTCCTAGTACTGTTCCAACTGGTTACAGGCTACTTTTTCTTAAAAAGGTCATTCCTTACCGAGGAACAGGATTTTGTAAAGGTATTATTCAACCCGGCACCTGTCGACCAGCAAAGCGATAATATGGAAATGGCAGATTATATCAACGGATTGCCCACAAATGCGCAGATCATGGTGGATGATGCTATCGCCTACCAGGTAGTTGCCTTCACCCATCATATACAACGCTTGACCATGCCTTACCAGGAATCATACCTCAGCGCGAGCGAAGCTCCTGAGCATTATGTAAACTACATCCTGGTAGCAACCGATCAAAATATCCTCACCGGCTATACCCAGCTTAACTACCGCTACCTGCCTGCCATCAAACGATCCGATAGTCGCCTAAGCCTGCAAAAGGTTTATGAAACGGGGGATTGGGTGCTGTACAAGGTGCTTTGATCGGGTTGTACGTTTGACGTTTTACGTTTTTTCAAGGTATGACCTACAACACGTCATGTACAATATAAGTAGATCATGGTTCAGACAATATGTAGTAATGGCCGCCGCGCCGCACTTCGACTAAGCTCAGTGTGACACCCGTCTTTAACGTATAACGTCTCACGTAAAACGTACAACGTAACAAAAAAATTAATAGTTTCGCCCCATGCTTACTGTTGAAAAGATCGGCGGGACATCGATGAGTGCGCTTGCCGAAGTTTTGAATAACATTATTTATTTCGAACGCCAGGGCGATAGCCTGTATAACCGCGTGTTTGTGGTGTCGGCGTTCTCGGGTGTTACCAACCTGTTGCTTGAAAATAAGAAGACCAAAGAGCCGGGTGTATATCACCAGATTGCTAATAACGAGGATTTTCATGGCCTGCTGAATCAACTGGTTGCACAGCTAAAGGAGATCAATAAAAAATATCAATCGCTGGGTTTGGATGTGAAGGTTGCGGATGCTTTTATTGAGAAGCACGTGAAAAAGGCGGAGACCTACCTGGACAACCTGGTCGATGTGCTGGCTTCAGGCTATGTAAGCCGTGAAGGTATATTACAGGCAGCGAGAGAGATCCTGGCATCGATCGGCGAAACGCATTCTGCCTTCAATCTGTCGAACATTCTGCAAAACAAAGGCGTGAACGCTAAATTTGTCGACCTGGGCGGCTTTGACGATATGCGCCCTTTCACCATCGATCAGCGTATCCGCGACGTATTTTCAAGTATCGAGCTTGCATCATGCATTTGCATCGTAACGGGCTATGCCAAAGGCACCGAAGGCATTATGCGCGAGTTCGACCGTGGTTATTCGGAGGTAACTTTCAGTAAGATAGCACAGATTTTAAAGCCCACCGAGGCTATCATTCATAAAGAGTACCACCTCTCAACCGCCGATCCGGGACTGGTAGGAGTCGACAATTGCAAACCTGTAGGCTTTACCAATTACGACATTGCCGATCAGTTGGCTGACGTGGGTATGGAGGCTATTCACCCAAAAGCGTCAAAACCGCTGGAGATAAATGGCATCAACCTGCGCATTAAAAATACCTTCGAGCCGGCGCACCCTGGCACACTGATCACCAAGGATTATGTGTCGACCCTGAAACGTGTGGAGGTGATAACCGGCTACGATAAAATGCTGATAATCGACGTATACGATCCGCTGATGGTAGGCAACGTAGGCAGCGACTTGCAGATAATGCAGGTGTTTTACGATCATCGCATCAGCTACACCTTTAAGGCTACGAGCGCCAACAGTATTTCGATCGTGATCTGGGAGAGCGATTTCTCACAGGCTCTCATCGACGACCTGGGCAAGAAGTTCGAGAAGATCACAGTAGAAAAATCGGCCCTGGTATGTTTACTCGGCACCAACATGGATCAACCCGGACTACTGGCACGCAGCACCGAAGCTTTAGCAAAAGAAGACATCAACATCATCAGCGCCGGCATGGCCCTCCGCAAGGTGAATATCCAGTTTCTGATAGCGCGTGAGTACTTTAAAACGGCAATTATAGCGCTGAATAAGGCGGTGGGGCAGTGAGGAGGTTTTACGTGGTACGTAATACGTTATACGTTTTGGTGTAGCGAGAAAAAACTTATAACGTATTACGTACAACGTACAACTAAAAAAATCAGGGCGCCCGGGCGGGCTATCCATTCATACGCCTGCAGGCCTTAGTCACAAGGCCGGTATACATTACTATCCCTGGCGCGAATGTATTGCACTGTAATAAAGCCGGAGAAGTGTATCGGGCGGGGATAGTATCCACCAAAATATTTCATTACTGTCGCAATAATCGTAACTTAATAACATGAATATTGGTAAGCGTACTGCTGCTTTCATGCTTATTGTCAACTCACTATTAATTGCTTTCGGAATTGGCAAGTTCTTCTATTTTCATGAAACAGTATTCAAGGATTTCAGCAGAAGTATTCCGCAACTATCTCAGTTGAATTACACGTTATTATTTGCAATTCCGGGCATATTTATCCTTATCATTTATATAGGATTGTTTTGGGTGATCAGGATTTTTAAAGAAAAGAAGTGGATCCGGTCGGGGCTGATCGTCTTTTTCGCTGCAAAAGTTCTTGCGATAATTCTGCCATGGATTGTCTATCGTTATGTAAAATCGCCCAGTATTTATGAAGTGTTGCTTTCCAACCGTTTGTTATTAGGAGCATCGATAGCTTATATGCTTTTCACATTTTTATTTGTAAGGAATAAAGATATACGGAGGTTCTTTTGGTGCTATTCCTTACTTACAATAATAGCTTACCTGTACATATTTTTCGGACGCCCACTGTATGATGATTTCGGCTACAACTGGTTGCTCATTAATCAGGATATGATTTTATATGTCCCTTTTTTAGCTACGATGGTGTTATTTGTGGAGGTTTACAATTTGTCGCGCCAACCCAAAGCACACATAACTGAAGATATGCTTCCAATAGTGCCGGAAGAGTAAATTTACTTTACCTGGGTAAATTTTGCCAGTATATAGAACCGACCCGGATTGGGTAGATAAACAAATCCCTCCGGGTGTAACCTGTTAAATTCTTCCTCTGATTGTATTGCAGATATTTTTACCAATTTTCCTTTTTGCAGATTATAAATACCCATACTTAAAGCGCTATAATTAATGTCTGGCTTATTACGTGGAACAGAATCTGTTTGAAAATCGGTTGTACTGCCGTCAGTGTGGGTATGAAACCACAGTCCCTTGGGCCAATTAGTGGTATCGCTGGTCATCAGCAATGGGTTGCCATAAAATATAAATGTCGAGTCGTTTTTGATCCCGGTAAATGAATCCAATTTATACAAACCGCCCTTTTCCCCATTTTCTATCTTCTGGTATACCAGGAAGTCGATTTTAAAATTTCCTCTTGCATGTTGATATGCGTGGTATACGTTACCATATTTTGATTTTACTTTAAGTATCGCTGAGTCATAACTGGCAAATTCCTCAGGTGATATCCGTGTATAATATTTCTTTAAACCCGTGCGCTCACAGGAACTGAGGATGAGTAAAAAAGTGATACTTAAAAGAATATTCCGCATGATTTAAATATATAAATTAATCAGGCAGTTTGATCGCCAGCCGCTTATAGCCCAACTCCAATAAAGCCAAAGCATAGTCTTTATCCTCTGCACTATGTATATAAAAGCTTATCCACCCCGTATTCTTAAATGTATGATGATCACTAATACGGCCATCCAACATCAATTGCGCTTTTACCGACCGGTTCAACAGCATATCCAACAAACCATTACTATGGATATGACCAATCTCTTTGCTATTATAGTTAAACTGCATGCCGCCGTATTTATGGATAGTGGAGGTGGTACGCTTCCATTTTAATACTTCGGTTTCGATCTCATCCATCCAGTCCAGCAGAGCTGGCTGGGTGAAAAAGGCCCATAATTTTAGCAAGCCATCGAACAGCCACCCTAAGGTCGGCACCGATTTAAGGAAGCCAATATACCGGGTTACAAACCTGAACATTTATTTCGTTTCGCTGAGTTCCTTAATATGTTCCATAACCCTAAGGTGTACATTGCGGGTAATACTTTGAGCCCAGGTATCGTAATACCAGGTTGGGAAAACATATAGTTTATACCAGCTATTTCCGATAAGTGTAGTGGTTCCGTTGCCATTATCTTTTAGCAGAAACTGCCCTTGCTCGATGTCGATGTGCCCCATGATCTCTGGGTCACGGGGTTGATTGGTGATGGCGAAGGTGAGGTTTTTGTTCTCGTCGTAAGTGACGATCTTCTCATCAAAAGTATAGCCATTGCTAAAAATGCATTTGCGTTTGGCACCCAGATAGTAACCTTCTACGGTCGACTCAACCGGGCTGGGCATACCGATCTTGAACAGCCAGTATTTGTTTTTCTCCTTTATCCGCTTAAAGGCAACCACATTTTTCCAAACCTGCTGTGGCGTAGCATTGACAATGATGGTATCAGAAACCATATTTTCGTAATGATGCTCAGACAAGGAGTCGGCAACAAATACAACCAGCATTAAACCGACAATGCTTGTATTGAGCGTATTGTTATTCCTGCGGAACATGGCCCTGCCAATGAGCGCCCCGCTAATAATGGAGCCGAACAGTAATGGCGAAACTATAATGAGACAAATTGATCCTTCGCCCAGGAAGATAGACGCCAGCGCGATAGTAATAATGCCGTTAATGAACGATTTACCGGTTAACTCGCGGCTTGTTAAACCGGCGTTACGCCAAAACCAGGCGCTGATAATACCCATCAGCATAGGGACGATGATAAACTCTGAAAAGACGAAAATGCCACCTACATTAACATGGCTATCTACGATAACATATTTGTCAAAGGCGATAACACCAACTGCAAACAGGTTTGAGATGCCATAGGCTTTAATATCGGCAAGTAAATTTTTCTTGAGCATGATAAGTTTTAGTTAGAGGTTAAGATAGGATTTGTTTTGATAAGTTCCAGCTTTTTGGTGTAACAATAGCAGAGGTATAGGGGTATAATTCCTACAACACCAAAGCAGCAATCTAATAATGACCAACCAATAGGTATTTGTCTGATAGGCCCTGCTATAAAAGCAAGCGGGATGATGAGCACGCAAGCGATCATCCCAAACTGCAGCACCCAGATATTCCGAACCGGGTCTCTAAGCGGACCGATAAACGCAATTGCGATCACAATATGCGCAAAGGCAAGCCAGTCGGTACCATAAGCGATGAACGGATAGTTGGCATTGGTCACAACAACAGCATGGTAAACGGTATTGATCCATTGTTGTAATGCATTTGTGGGGCTATTGGTTGCGATAAGTTCCAGCTCACTTTCTATCGGAAAAGCTGTGACACCGCTTAGCACTAATCCGGTGATAAAGAAGATAAGCAATACGCGGATGCGGGTTTTGAGACGTTGTTCAGGTGTTTTCATAGCGGTCAGACTCTCAGGCTTAAAATATCATCAATGGCATAATCAGCTTTGGTAAACAGGAATTGATAGCCTGAATCGAGCAGCCGTTTCGGAGCTACCCAGCGGCTTTTAAGTATCAGCTCGGTTTCGGTGCCGATGATACGTGCACCAATGTTCAGCAGCCATGCAGGAGTAGGTAAGCCGATAGGCATACCGTAGCTTTTACGCAGGGTATGCATCAGATCGGTATTTTTGATCGCTTCAGGGGCAGTGCAGTTGATCACACCATTCATTTCAGGGTGATCCAATATCCATTCGGTACTCCGGGCTACATCCTGCTCGTGCACCCATGATACGTATTGCTGGCCATTGCCCTGCTTTCCGCCCAAACCAAACCGCACCAGGTTAAGCAGGCGCGGAAATACGCTGTCGTTACGCCCCAGCACAATCCCCATACGCAAGGCAACTTTGCGAACCGGTGCTTTGCATTCGCTAAAGAAAGCTTCTTCCCATTGCTGGCAGACATCGATAGAAAATCCATACCCAATTTGCCCGGTGGCTTCATCCTGCGCAAAGTCCTCGGCATGACGATAAATAGTTGCAGAAGTAATGTTGATCCAAAGTGCAGGCGGATTGCTTAACTCGCCCACTACCTCATTTAATAAAGTGGTCGGAACTACTCTTGAACGGATGATCTCCTCGCGGTTTTTGGTGGTATAACGGCAGTTAACGTTCTTGCCGCAAAGGTTGATCAGCATATCGGCGCCCTCTACTTCTTTTATCCATTCGCCTTTGGTTATGCCATCCCATAATACGGTTTTGACATTACCGTCTGTGACTTTTGGTTTACGACTAAGAATGATAACTTCCTCAGCAATATGGCGGTAATATCCAGTCAGAACGCCGCCTAAGTAACCGTTGCCACCTGCGAGTACGATCTTTTTGTATTTCATGGTTTAGTTGAGTAAAAGAATGATGACCAATAACGCAGCCCTGTACAAAGCCCAGGTAATTGTAAGCGTCCAACCCAATTTCAAAAGTTTTGTCCGGCGGATGTGCTCCAAAAACATCAACCCGGCTACCAGCATAAAATAAAGGCTATAGAACAACGGATGATGACCGATCAATCCTGACAGCATCAACATCACACCCAGCAGTAAAGAACCTGCAAAAGAGATCGTCATCATATTGCCGAGGTAGTTCCATCTTTCTTTTTTATTGACAAGGGTGATTATAACGCCCTGGAAGAAGACCTGGCCGCCGCATATCAAAGCTTCCCTGTAAATATTTCCTGCCGGGATAGCGCCGGTAAGCAGGTCGGCATAACGGGTGAGGAAATAAGCAGTGACAGCCCAGGTAAACATCAAATAAGCAATACGATAACGTAACCGGAAGGTAGGCTGATATTGAAAATCGTCGCCACCGGCAGGGATGATCACCCGGCGGTTGTAAGAGATGAAAGCATAAACCTTGCTCATCAGCCATACAAATGGTTTGAAACGAAACAACGGTTTGAAGTACGGCATGGCAGAACCGAATATTTTGAACATACTGTTAATGCCATAGGTAACCTCGCCGGTTTGCTGGTTTACCAAAGCGATCTCGTTTACAGCGCGCTGCCTGTCCACCATGGGACAGGCGTTTGGTGCTAGCTGCTGATAAGGTGTTCGGCCTTTATTTTCAAATAAACCTGCTTTTACGAATGCCTGTGTATAGGCGCTGCACATCGGGCATTCGGCGTCGTAAAGGATCAGGTAATCTTTAAATGCTTTCATTATCATACTATTTGAACTTTCAGAAAAAAATGAAAAATATAGATAAAAAAATTTTATTTGAATATTTTCAGTATCGAACCCCAGAACCAGCTCTCTTCAGCCTTCAGCATGGTCTCTAACGTTTTGTCCACGTTCTTCGCCAGTTTGTTTATATCCGTAATGGATTTATTAAAAGTCTTGAACTCCGGATCGTTCTTTTCTCCTTTTACTTTAGACAGCTCATCCAGGATTTTTATGATCGGGTCGAGCTCTCTTTTGCGACGTTCTTTGGCTACCTGGCGGGCAATGTTCCATGTGTCTTTGTCGGCATAGAAATATTCTTTGCGTTCGCCTGGTTTGTGGCGTTTTTCAACCAGACCCCAGCTGATCAGATCGCGGAGGGTCATATTGGCGTTGCCTCGTGATATTTGCAGCGTCTCCATAATCTCTTCGGTGGTCAGCTCTTCAGGGGTGATCAGCAGCAGGGCATGCACCTGGGCCATCGTGCGGTTTATCCCCCACTCCGACCCCAGTTTCCCCCAGGCTTCAATAAACTTTTGCTTTGCCTCTGCCAATTCCATATACAAAGGTAAACAAGTTTTCAAACTTTCAAAATATTTTGAAAGTTTATTTTAAACGCATAAAATCCGCGCGTCATTGCGAGGAACGAAGCAATCTCTACATAGGACATTCAAGAACCAGGAAGTATAATTTGAACGTTCATTAACAAATTCCTGCTCCCTGATCTGTACAGTTCGGAGATTGCTTCGTTCCTCGCAATGACGGAAATATTAATAGCAACTGCTGCTACAACCTTCTGACTTTCGACTTCAGACCTCCGACTTCAGTAGCTGCTACCACACTCAACAACTCCAGCTTCGGCTCCACCTCCAAACCACTGGCCCATAACTCATCCCCAAATTTCTCAAACGACTTTAACGATTGCAGCAATTGATGATCCTCCTCGGTATCGAACTGGTCGAAGTGCATAAAGGTTTTGCCGTCGGGCAACAGCCAGCAGCTGTAATTAATTCCGGGGTGGCTCAATTCTTTCAGTTCCTGCACTATGGCGGCAATGTTGGCCTGGTTTACCGGCGCGAACTCCGCCGTGGTGGTGTATTGTACCCGTACTATTTTCATAATTGGTGTCGGTGAGTTTTTGTTGTACGTTTTACGTAGTACGTTGTACGTTATTATTAATGCGGTTCAACGTATAACCTACAACGTATCACGTATAACCTCTTCTACGCGCCAATAAAGGTAGCTTATCCATCTCAATGCCTATACCCGTAAATGTGACATCTTAGAGGGTGTTTTGCGGCAGGATTTACGTTGAACGTTTTACGTGTGGCGTTGTACGTGAGGATTAAAAAACATATAACTTATAACGTAATACGTATAACCTTTTAGCACGTCAAATCTTATTTCAGCTTCTTTACCTGTTTGCTGTTCAGTAACGATTTCATCTGCGTGATAGCAATAGCGTTTAATTGCTGCAACCGTTCTGATTGTGGTTTGCCCTGGTGAATTAGGACTGAGTTAATGCTTTCTAAATTTGATAAAACAACTAACTGCTCAATAGTGGCTTCGTCCCTTATGTTGCCTGTGGCATTAGGATTAGCATCTCTCCATTGTTTTGCAGTAATACCAAACAATGCCACATTTAGCAGATCCGCTTCATTGGCATACACAAAGCTGATTTGGGTCTTATCAAGTTCCCGGGGAACCAGATTTTCCTTGATGGCATCAGTGTGGATATGGTAATTTACTTTGGCAAGAGTACGTTGCAGGTTCCAATTTAATTTAAGACGATCATTTTCATCTTCTTTTAGCCGTTGGAATTCCTTGATGATGTATAACTTAAATTCGATTGATATCCATGAAGCAAACTCAAACGCGATGTCTTTATGGGCAAAAGTCCCCCCGTATCTTCCTGACTTTGAAGTAATACCTATGGCATTTGTAGTTTCAATCCATTTCTTAGGCGTCATTACAAAACTATTTAGCCCTGCCTGCTTTTTAAACCCCTCGAATTCGAGGGGTTTAAAACCGGGATTATACATCAGCTCCCAAAAGCCTAATAGCTCAATCGTATTCCTATTTCGTAACCAGTTCTGAATAATGGAATCGGTATTAGCACCGTCTTTATGCCGGGCAATATCGGTGATTGAAACATAATCCTCATTCCCTTTTGATAAAAGCTCAATCTCAGTTCCTTTTACGTTGATCGTTGTATTCTTTGCCATAATTGAGTATGATAACGGTTTAGATTCTAAATATAACTAATGGCTTTTGATTGCGGCGCTTTTTGGTTATACGTTTTACGTGGGACGTTATACGTGATGATGGAAAAGCGTATAACTTACAACGTAATACGTATAACTCTTGCTGCAAACTGCCAACTCTTAACTGCCAACTGAATAAGGGCGCCCGGGCGGGCTATCCATTCATACGCCTGCAGGCATTAGCCACATAGCCGGTATCCATTTCTATCCCTGGCGCGGTTGATCCCTGAGCTATTTAGTAGCAAGGGGTAAGCAAAGTGAAAGCACATGCGGCCTTGTGCACCAGCATGGAGGAAAAGTTATTTCATTAAGGCTTACTGATTTAAAATTATAGGTTTTGGTAATTTTTTATTTATTACAGTAGTTGTACTATATTCAACGATTAATACTAATGACCCAACCAGTGGCTGAACAATTGACAATTACCGTACCCGAAGGAAAAATAAGAGATTTTGTTGATGGAGTATTTCGTAATGACACCCCGGAGGAATATGTCAGGCAAAATATAGAAAAACGACTTATTATAGAACACTGCTATCCTAAGGCCCAAATAAAAATTGAGAACCCCATAAAAGTTGGATCATCTTCTAAAAGGATCGATATCTCGGTTTTCCCTAAAGACACTGTTACTTTTAATCAGGAAAATATTTGGATTATAATCGAATGTAAAAAAGAAAGCGTACCTCCAAGTGATAAAAAAGAGGGCGTAGGTCAACTGCAATCGTATATGGCGTCTTGTGCTAATTGCCAATGGGGAATGTGGACTAATGGCAAGGAAAAGGAAGTGTACAGAAAAATAGTAAATGAAAAAGGTCAAACAGAATTTGAAGATTATATTGATATTCCCTCTTTTGATACTGATATTGTAGACATCGACCGTCCAACACGTTCAACACAACGTAGAGCTGTAGAAGATAATTTATTATTTGCTTTCAAGAAATGTCATAATATTATTGCCGCATATGAGGGTATGCAGAAGCAACCAGCGTTTTTTGAGCTACTAAAACTTATTTTTTGCAAGATTGAAGACGAAAAAAACATCATAGAAGAAGTCCAGTTTTATGTTACAACTAGAGAGAAAAACAGTCCTGATGGAAGATTAACTGCCAAAAAACGAATTGATAGAATATTTGAAAAGGTAAAAAGGAAATTCCCCCAAATCTTTCCTGAGAATGAACGATTAAGCTTTACTGACACCCGTACACTTGCCAACGTAGTTGCAGAAATTCAGAAATATAGTCTATTAGATACTAATATCGATGTAAAAGGCAAGGCCTATGAAGAAATTGTTGGTGCGAATTTAAGAGGCGACCGAGGGGAGTTCTTCACCCCACGTAATGTCATGAAGATGGCAGTAAAGATGATAAATCCTAAGCCAACAGAAACCGTTCTAGATAGCAGTTGTGGTACAGGTGGCTTTTTAGTAAACGCAATGAATCATGTTATAGCACAAATTGAAGCTATGTCAGAAAGAAATTTTGATCAAGTCAAAAGTAAATGGACTGATAGGCAAAAGGAAGCGGTGCGTGAAAAAATATCTGAAGTAGCATCAAAGCATTTTTTTGGTTTTGACATTAACCCTGACTTGGTAAAAAGCACAAAAATGAACATGGTAATGAATAATGATGGGAGTGGAAACATTCTTCGCGAAAACAGTTTATTAAACCCGCACGAATGGAATGAAGAGTTCAAAGATTCATTAGCTGAAGCTTTAGGAATAGATGCCGACAAAATTACAAGCCACAAAAATATCGACTTCTTTGATGTAATTGTGACAAACCCACCATTTGGCACTAAAATACCTATCATTGATTCGCATACACTGGAGCAATTTGCAATAGCTAGGAATTCAAAGGCCATGCCACCTGAGCAGTTATTTATTGAACGTTGCGTGCAATTTTTAAAACCAGGTGGTCGATTATCAATTGTTTTACCCGATAGCATATTAGGCGCTCCTGGTCTTCTACATATAAGGAAATGGCTGTTAAAATATACTCGAATTATTGCCAGTATTGATCTTCACTCAGATACTTTCCAGCCTAGCACTGGTGTGCAAACTAGTGTAGTTATAGTTCAAAAAAAGACACCAGAAGAAATACTTGAGCCTGAGTGGAATTATCCAATTTTCATGGCGATGGTGGAACGGATTGGGCATGACAAACGAGGAAATATCATATATAAGAGAGATAATAATGGCGAGATTTTATATTTTAAGAAGGTTAGAATTAATGCTAATGGAGATTTAGAAGAATTTGAAGAGCCGGAACAAGATGATCAAACACTTCTGCTGCCTGACATATTCGCTAATTGGAAAAGACAACAAGGAATAGCATGGTAAATGATATTAAATGGACAACTGTTACTAGCGATGAAGTTAAAGCATCAAAACTCCGACTTGATGCCAATGTATTTAACATAGAAGCAAAAAAAGCGAAACAAGATTTATCAAACTGTAAGTTCCCAATTATAAATCTTACAGGAGACAATGGAATAGCCAGTGCTTATCATCGATTACGTTTTAAAAGAGTATTTGTTGCACACTCAAATATGCCTATTTTTCAGCCATCTCAAATAACTGAAATCTCTCCAAAAGCTCAACAATTCATATCGTACACCACAAATACAGACATTGAATCACTGCGTGTAAAAAATGGCCAGATACTAATGACATGTTCTGGCACCATAGGTAAAATCACTCTGACAAGTAAAACATTAGAAAATAAAATTTTCAGTCACGACCTGATTAGAATAACAGCCAAGAATCCAATTGATACTGGATTGATTTATGCATTTTGTAAATCTAGAACCGGCCAGTTACTACTCACAACAAATAACTACGGTGCAGTTATTCAACATATTGAACCAGAGCATTTAGAAGATTTTTTATTACCCTATCCAAATGAACAAATTAGGCAAATTATTAATGAAAAAATACTCCAATCATTCTCTCTTCGTGATAAATCTAATCAACTTCTCGATGAAGCTGAAAAATTATTAATATCTTCTTTATCTCTACCAGCAATTGAGACTTTAAAACCTAATTATTTCGATAAAAAAGTAGATGTCAAAAATTATTGTGTCCCATTAAATGAACTGTGCAATAGATTTGACTCTACTTATCATAATCCTATTGTTGAAAAAATATTGGACTCTTTCTTTGATAGCGAGGCTTTGGTTAGGCCTTTAAACGAATTTGCGAAAGACATTTATATTCCAGGGCGTTTTAAGCGAATTTATTTAGAAGAACATAACTCAGGTGTTCCTTTTTTCAGTGGTCGATGTATCCATGAACTTGACCCCTCAAATAAGAAATATATTTCTGCATTAATCCATAAAGATAGAATAGGAAGCCAATTAACTATAAAAGAGAATATGCTATTAATAACTTGCAGTGGTACCACTGGAAAAGTTTGCATAGTTCCAGAACATTGGGATAATTGGGTAATGACACACGATATTGTTAGACTTATTCCCACAAGCATTGAAATGACTGGTTACATCTATGTGTTTTTAAACTCGGATTTTGGCAGGATATTACTGCAAAGATCTAATTATGGTTCTGTTGTGCAACACATTGAAGTACCACATGTTCAAGATACTCCTATTGCTATACCAAAAGATCAGGAGAAGATTAAGCAAATAAATGATTTAGCATTAGATGCAAATCGATTGCGCGCACAGGCATATTATTTAGAGCAAGAAGCCATTAGGATAATAAACGAGGAAGTAATTTTTAAAGAATCATAAAAAGATTATAGCTTATCCCGCCGGTTCAAGCGTATCGCTTGAACCTAAATTGTTGTAAACGTCCCGCTTACAACAGCCCGCATGTAATAACAAAATATTCAGTAAACTAGGTATATGACCAAATAGTCGGACTCTACCTTGACCATTTGGTAACGTCAGCGGAACGCTGGAAAAAATCGTGGATTCAAGCGAGACGCTTGAACCGGCGAAGAGATTATGCAGATGTTTAATTTTTCAAGGAACGAATTAGCTTAGGTACCACCTTTCGCGTTAGGGACAGCAACGGATACCGGCACTTCGAGAGCCTCAGTGCAGGCCTGTGGCTAATGCCTGCGCAGTATGAGTGTATGGCCCGGCCCACGCTTCTATCGGCGGGGGAAACGCCCTGGTTCAGTTGGCAGTTTTGAGTTGGCAGTTGGCAGTGTGACATTCTGTTAAATTCTCAAATTCTGGAAATTCAGGTTCAGACAATATGTAGGATTTGCCCGTCGCGCCGCACTTCGAGTGCCTCAGTGTGACACCCTTTTTTTATTACGTTAATACCTGCTCCCATCTGCACATCCACACATCTGCACATTAAATACCTGCATGTTGATTAACACACCCCTGCCCCTCTCTCCAAAGGAGTCCTTCGGACGAGAGGGGAGTTTGGGTGAGTCGTAATAACTTGTTTACGTAACCGGTACTCACGTTGAGTTCCCGGCTGATTTGGCGCTGGCTGAGGCCGTTGGCGGAGAGTTCGGCGGCTTTTTTGCTTAGTAGGTCGCGGTTGTAGGTGTTGCGGGTGTGCAGGTGCAGGCTTTCGGGACTGTTGCCTATGAAGCGGAATTGCAGAAATTTACCGGACTTTTGGATTCGGCACAGGCATACGTTGTTTTCGCCATATACTTGTGCGGTGTAGCGCTGCTTGATCTGTTTGAGGTAACACAGGCGCTGGTGGGTGCTGCTGGCGCCGATGGCGAAGGCGCTGTCGGCAAAGTTGATGAGCAGTTTGCTGCCGTGCAGATCGTCGGCCGAGATGGGTGAACCCACATTACGCTGTTTGGGTGTATGGGCCAGCACCAGGATTGATAAACCGTATTGGGCCTTGAGCTCCTTCAGGTTCTTCATTAAATTGAGCGCGACGGACGAGTTTTCGGTTCCGCCGCGCAGACAGGTGATATTATCGATAATGATCACCGTGGCATTTACCTGCCTGAGCTTATACTCGATAGCCGCCAGGAGGTACATATCATAGTTGCTATAACTATCAGGCATTTGATGTTCGGGATTGAACTGGGCACGAAAAAAGTTGCCCGTAAAGTTGTAAGTGCCCTTTGCATCTTTATAACGTTTGTAGAATTGTTTGGCTGTGAGCTCGAAATCGACATAAAGCACCCTGGCAGGCTTTGTGCGCAGGGCAAATAGCGCAATGGGTTTGCCAAGCGCTATGCTGTTGGCGATCTGCGTAGCCAGCACGGACTTGCCGATGTTGGTATTGGCAAAAAGGAAACAAAGTTCGCCCCGGTGCCAAAACTCACCAAAAAGCATTTTTGCTGCAGGCTCGCGTTCGCCAAGCTCCATCCAGCGGTTGCCGGTCTCGACCTTGAAGGCATGCCGGCATTCCTCAGGAACGTTTCTCTCAAGTTCCCGTTTTGATTTCCTAGGCGGTATATATTTTAAACCCCGTGCTTCGGCACGGATCATTTCTATTTCCGGGGGACGTAGGGAGGACATTTTGTAATTAGTGAATGAGTGAGTTAGTGAATGAGCGATTCGGGGAGGAAGTTGTACGTTTTACGTGGGACGTTATAGGTTTAGTGAATTATCAATGGTGAATAGTGAATGCAGACTAACGTATGACGTAAAACGTATTACGTATAACATTTTATACCCAAATATAACTTATAGGATGAGAGGAAGTGGTGACAGGATTTTGGCAGTTATTTAATTAGTGAATGAGTGATTTAGTGAGTGAGTGAATTTTTGATGCTTCAATTGCGGTCATCACAACCATGCAATTTGAGGAGTTTTTGTGAGAGACAGCGAGGTGTTCACGAGCGTTCACGGCGTTGTGAGCGTGAACGGTAGGGTGGTCATTGGAGGATTAGTCATTGGTCATTAGTAGAGCAGCCTTGCAACTAATGACTAATGACTAGTGCCGAATGACCAGTGCGTAAAACAAGAAAGCCCCGTTCTTTTGAAACGAGGCTTCTGTAAAAAGGGGCACCGACCTACTCTCCCACGTATTACCGCAGTACCATCGGCTCTGGCGGGCTTAACTTCTCTGTTCGGAATGGGAAGAGGTGGACACCGCCGATATAGGCACCTGAATATTTTTTAGATGTGAGATATTAGATTTGAGATTTGAGAACTTTTCTGAGTTATAAGTATGCACAGGATTTTCCTGTCTCATATCTCATATCTCACGTCTCATATCTGATCTCCATCTATGACAATGATTGAAAGAAGTATTTTGAAGAAAAGACAACAGCATTATAATTTATCTGTTGATGTATTGGCCGGGGCAGGCGAACCTGCCCCTGTTTTTCCATCACGAAGAAAGCTTCGGGCAATTAGTATTACTCGGCTTTGATGTCACCACCTTTAGACCTGTAACCTATCAACGTAGTAGTCTACTACGACCCTCTATGGAAGTCTCATCTCGTGGCTAGTTTCGCACTTAGATGCTTTCAGCGCTTATCTATTCCCAACGTAGCTACTCTGCAATACAGCTGGCGCCATAACAGATTCACTAGAGGTTAGTCCAACCCGGTCCTCTCGTACTAAGGTCAGCCCCACTCAAACTTCCTACGCCCACAACAGATAGGGACCGAACTGTCTCGCGACGTTCTGAACCCAGCTCGCGTGCCACTTTAATGAGCGAACAGCTCAACCCTTGGGACCTTCTCCAGCCCCAGGATGTGACGAGCCGACATCGAGGTGCCAAACCTCCCCGTCGATATGAGCTCTTGGGGGAGATCAGCCTGTTATCCCCAGCGTACCTTTTATCCTTTGAGCGATGGCCCTTCCATGCAGAACCACCGGATCACTATATCCGTCTTTCGACCCAGCTCGACTTGTCTGTCTCACTGTCAAGCAAGCTTATGCTATTGCACTCCACGTACGGTTACCAAGCGTACTGAGCTTACCTTTGAAAGCCTCCGTTACCTTTTTGGAGGCGACCACCCCAGTCAAACTACCCACCAAACAATGTCCCCGCGTCTGCGGGTTAGACACCAAATACAGAAAGGGTGGTATTTCAACGTTGACTAACTGACTCCTAGCGAAGCCAGATCACAGTCTCCCACCTATCCTACACATCCTGTATCCGATATCAATGTTAAGTTGTAGTGAAGGTGCATGGGGTCTTTCCGTCCCGTTGCGGGTAACCGGCGTCTTCACCGATACCACAATTTCACCGAGCTCATGGCTGAGACAGCGCCCAGATCGTTACACCATTCGTGCAGGTCGGAACTTACCCGACAAGGAATTTCGCTACCTTAGGACCGTTATAGTTACGGCCGCCGTTTACTGGGGCTTCGATTCAATGCTTCGCCTTGCGACTAACATCCCCTCTTAACCTTCCAGCACCGGGCAGGTGTCAGGCCTTATACTTCATCTTTCGATTTTGCAAAGCCATGTGTTTTTGTTAAACAGTCGCCTGGGCCTTTTCACTGCGGCTGCATTTCTGCAGCGCCCCTTCTCCCGAAGTTACAGGGCCATTTTGCCGAGTTCCTTAGCCATGATTCACTCGAGCACCTTAGGATTCTCTCCTCGACTACCTGTGTCGGTTTACGGTACGGGGTTTTATAACCTGAAGCTTAGCAGGTTTTCTTGGAAGTCTGATTACCTGAACTATCCCATCCCCCGAAGGTTCAAGGTACTATCAGCTTTCAGCAAGTCTGGCGTACTTAACTACCAAACCTATACCTACGGCCTTCAACGAACTATTCCGTCAGTTCGCGTCAGTTTCACTACTCCGTCACTGCATCGCAGTTATAAAACGTACTGGAATATTAACCAGTTGTCCATCGGCTACGCCCTTCGGCTTCACCTTAGGCCCCGACTAACCCTGATCCGATTAGCGTTGATCAGGAAACCTTAGTCTTTCGGTGGGCGGGTTTCTCTCCCGCCTTATCGTTACTTATGCCTACATTTGCTTTTCTATTCCCTCCACGGTCAGTTACCTTCCCGCTTCGCCGCAAATAGAATGCTCCCCTACCAGTTGCATTGCTGCAAATCCATAGCTTCGGTATAACGCTTAATGCCCGTTTATTATCCATGCCCGATCGCTCGACTAGTGAGCTGTTACGCACTCTTTAAATGAATGGCTGCTTCCAAGCCAACATCCTAGCTGTCTGTGCAATCGGACCTCGTTAGTTCAACTTAGCGTTAATTTGGGGACCTTAGCTGATGGTCTGGGTTCTTTCCCTCTCGGCCATGGACCTTAGCACCCATAGCCTCACTCCAGCGTATATTATAAAGCATTCGGAGTTTATCTGGATTTGGTAGGATTTGACTCCCCCGCACCCAATTAGTAGCTCTACCTCTTTATAACTCAACCGCCAGGCTGTTCCTAAAAACATTTCGGGGAGTACGAGCTATTTCCCAGTTTGATTAGCCTTTCACCCCTACCCACAGATCATCCGGAAACTTTTCAACGTTTATCGGTTCGGTCCTCCAGTACCTGTTACGGCACCTTCAACCTGTCCATGGGTAGATCACAAGGTTTCGCGTCTACCTCCACTGACTATACGCCCTATTCAGACTCGCTTTCGCTTCGGCTTCGTGCCTTAGACACTTAACCTTGCCAGTGAAGAGTAACTCGTAGGCTCATTATGCAAAAGGCACGCCGTCACCCCATTAGGGCTCCGACCGCTTGTAAGTACACGGTTTCAGGTTCTATTTCACTCCCCTGTTCGGGGTTCTTTTCACCTTTCCCTCACGGTACTGGTTCACTATCGGTCTCTCAGGAGTATTTAGCCTTACCGGATGGTGCCGGCAAATTCCCACAAGGCGTCTCCGACCTCGCGGTACTCAGGATCTCACTAAGTCATTATTACTTACCCGTACGCAGCTTTCATGCTCTATGGCGGGCCTTCCCATACCCTTCCGGTTCATTTTAATGTACTATGTCGTGGTCCTACAACCCCCATACTGCCGTAACAGCATAGGTTTGGGCTTCTTCCATTTCGCTCGCCACTACTCTGGAAATCACTATTGTTTTCTCTTCCTCTGCTTACTTAGATGTTTCAGTTCAGCAGGTTCGCGCTTTTTGCAACTAGTCTTCAACTAGTTAGGTTTCCCCATTCGGAAATCCCGGGATCAATTCATATTTGCTGATCCCCCGGGCTTATCGCAGCTTATCACGTCCTTCATCGCCTCTGAGAGCCAAGGCATCCCCCGTGTACCCTTTCTTACTTTCTTCTACTCATGCCGCTTTTGCTCGGTCATGGTATGTCTTTATTTAGTCCAAGATTTGAGTATTGAGATTTGAGTATCGAGATAAAGATCAAACTCGCGCTTTCTCTTCTGTCTCGCATCTCAGATCTAACATCCCAGATCTCTTCCTATCTGTTGTCTTCTCTTTCAATTTACTTCTTCCAATATGTCAAAGAACGTTTTGCTTCGCAGATTTGAGATCTTAGATCTGAGATTTGAGATTCTCATCTCACGTCTCATATCTCACGTCTCATATCTCCTTAGCAGCGTGGAGAATAACGGATTCGAACCGTTGACCCCCTGCGTGCAAGGCAGGTGCTCTAGCCAGCTGAGCTAATCCCCCTTAAGATTAATGAGTGATTTAGTGATTCTCTGAATGAGTGATTGAACTTATTAATTCAATAATTCACTAATTCACTAATTCAGTCATTGCCTGTAGTCCCGAGCAGATTTGAACTGCTGACCCCTACATTATCAGTGTAGTGCTCTAACCAAACTGAGCTACGGGACTTCTTGATTTCGGATTTCGGATTTACAATTTCGGATTTCTCTTTTTCGTAAATCGTAAAATCGTAATTTCTTACAATCTCGCAAACTTATTGATTACAGCCATACCTGATGGCTCTATCTTTTGGGTTTTCCTTTATTAGATCTGAGTATTGAGATTTGAGTATTGAGATTTTTTGTCTCATATCTCATATCTAATGTCTCACATCTAAATACTTTAAATAAAAGGTGATAATTATGAGAGCACGTAACTCTATATAGTAAGATAAGGGTAATACTGCTCCAGAAAGGAGGTATTCCAGCCACACCTTCCGGTACGGCTACCTTGTTACGACTTAGCCCCAGTTACCGGTTTTACCCTAGACGGCTCCTTGCGGTTACCGGCTTCAGGCACCCCCAGCTTCCATGGCTTGACGGGCGGTGTGTACAAGGCCCGGGAACGTATTCACCGCAGCATTGCTGATCTGCGATTACTAGCGAATCCAACTTCACGGGGTCGAGTTGCAGACCCCGATCCGAACTGTGAATGGCTTTTTGAGATTGGCTTCCTGTTGCCAGGTCGCTGCCCTCTGTACCATCCATTGTAGCACGTGTGTAGCCCCGGACGTAAGGGCCATGATGACTTGACGTCGTCCCCTCCTTCCTCTCTACTTGCGTAGGCAGTCTGTTTAGAGTCCCCACCTTTACATGCTGGCAACTAAACATAGGGGTTGCGCTCGTTGCGGGACTTAACCCAACACCTCACGGCACGAGCTGACGACAGCCATGCAGCACCTAGTTTCGTGTCCCGAAGGACTGATTCGTCTCTGAATCATTCACTAACTTTCAAGCCCGGGTAAGGTTCCTCGCGTATCATCGAATTAAACCACATGCTCCTCCGCTTGTGCGGGCCCCCGTCAATTCCTTTGAGTTTCACCCTTGCGGGCGTACTCCCCAGGTGGAACACTTAACGCTTTCGCTTAGACGCTGACCGTATATCGCCAACATCGAGTGTTCATCGTTTAGGGCGTGGACTACCAGGGTATCTAATCCTGTTTGATCCCCACGCTTTCGTGCCTCAGCGTCAATCATACTTTAGTAAGCTGCCTTCGCAATTGGTGTTCTGTGACATATCTATGCATTTCACCGCTACTTGTCACATTCCGCCTACCTCAAGTACATTCAAGCCCATCAGTATCAAAGGCACTGCGATAGTTAAGCTACCGTCTTTCACCCCTGACTTAATAGGCCGCCTACGCACCCTTTAAACCCAATAAATCCGGATAACGCTTGGATCCTCCGTATTACCGCGGCTGCTGGCACGGAGTTAGCCGATCCTTATTCTTACGGTACATTCAGCTCGATTCACGAATCGAGGTTTATTCCCGTACAAAAGCAGTTTACAACCCGTAGGGCCGTCTTCCTGCACGCGGCATGGCTGGTTCAGGCTTCCGCCCATTGACCAATATTCCTTACTGCTGCCTCCCGTAGGAGTCTGGTCCGTGTCTCAGTACCAGTGTGGGGGGTCATCCTCTCAGATCCCCTAAACATCGTAGCCTTGGTGAGCCGTTACCTCGCCAACTAGCTAATGTTCCGCATGCCCATCCATATCCTATAAATATTTGATCATTCTGTGATGCCACAGTGTGATTTTATGCGGGCTTAATCTCTCTTTCGAGAGGCTATCCCCCTGATATGGGTAGGTTACATACGTGTTACGCACCCGTGCGCCACTCTCATCGGAAGCAAGCTCCCGAATCCCGTCCGACTTGCATGTATTAGGCCTGCCGCTAGCGTTCATCCTGAGCCAGGATCAAACTCTCCATTGTATAATGTTTTGTTTGTATCCAGACTCTATTACTCAAAATAGAAATCTGTATTAATGTATCTTTATACAGTATCCTATCCAAATTTAATTTGTCAGTGCACATCCCGTGGGATGTACCCTGCTGCGCTGTTGATTATCTCTTATCTTTTAAAGAACTTTTATCCGTTCCCTGTCGCAGGGAACTTATATTTAAAATCCCGCAGGATTTAAATTTTTTAGCTATTTGCTTCGTTGCCGAAGCGGCTGCAAAGATGGGAATAATTATCTATTCGTGTCAAGTGTTATTTTCACTTTTTTTGAATTTATTTTTTAGTCCCAAACTTTCAAAAAACAACCCTCTTTTTCTAAAGGGGACACAAATGTAAGGAGATTTCGCAGACCTGCAAAAAGAAATATTAAATAAATCGAAATTAATGTTTAACTCACTGTAAACTAAGGTCAATTATTTTAGCACAGATGTGGACTTCTCCATTGAAAAATCGAAACTCCTGATTTTTGTATCTTTGAGAACGATATGAACAATCCTGTTTTTCCTCCAAATTTTCTGAATTTGATAGCCGGGTCGCCCGGTTTGGACGCCGAGAATTTCTCAAAAGCGCATCAAACCGCCGAATCGCCGACTTCCATCCGGCTGAATCCTTTTAAACCATCTACTGTAAAAGGCGACGAAAAAGTAGCCTGGTGCAACGAGGGATATTACCTGGACAACCGACCATCTTTTACATTCGATCCGCTTTTTCATGCGGGATGCTATTATGTACAGGAGGCATCGTCCATGTTTATCGGTCACATAATACATTATATAAATAAGTACAGTGATGGCATTAAGGCACTCGACCTGTGCGCTGCACCTGGTGGCAAGAGCACACTGATTAGCTCGGCGTTGAAAGAGGATGATCTCCTTGTCGCCAATGAGATCATTAAAACACGGGTTCCGGTGCTTACCGATAATTTGACGAGATGGGGAGCAGCCAATACTATAGTAAGCAATAACGACCCGAAGGACTTTAGCAAGCTGAAAGGTTTCTTCGATATTATATTAGTAGATGCTCCTTGCTCAGGCTCCGGGATGTTCCGCAAAGATCCGGACGCGATGAATGAATGGTCGGAAGCCAACGTCAACCTTTGTCATCAGCGGCAGGAACGTATACTCGCTGATGTTTATCCGGCGCTAAAAGAGGATGGCTACCTTATATACAGTACATGCTCTTACTCAATGGAGGAAAATGAAGATATACTGGATTGGCTCAGCAATGAGTTCGATCTGGAAAGTATCCGCATACCAATTGATAATGATTGGGGAATAGTGGAAAGCCAATCCACCCAAAACAAAGCATGGGGCTATCGTTTTTATCCTGACAAAGTAAAAGGGGAAGGCTTATTTGCGGCCTGCCTGCGAAAGAAGGACAACGACGGAGAGGTTACTCCATTTAAAAACAAAGAGCAACAGAAACCCAATTTTAAAGAGATCGACCAGGTAAAGCCTTATATTATTAATGCGGACGATTTCTTTTTCTTTAAGGTGAATGATGATTGGTTGGCGATAGACCGTCAGCATAAAGAAAGCCTGGCGATTTTGCAGCGATACTTATATATAAAGAAATCGGGTATTCGAATTGGCAAATTGATGGGAAAAGACATGGTACCCGATCACGAACTGGCTTTGAGCCTTATTATTAATAAAGATCAATTTCTGCAGACTGAGTTGACCAAAGAGCAGGCGATACAATATTTGCGCCGTGATAATATCACCGGTTTGGATATAAATGATAAAGGCTGGAGTTTGATGTGTTATGAAGGTCAACCATTAGGGTGGGCTAAATTATTGCCGAATAGGATTAATAATTATTATCCAAAAGAGATCAGAATTATGAGTTCAAAATAAATTGGGCATCGCAAATTAATCAAGCATAGTTATTTTTAATGCTTCGATTTGTTGTTTCCATATCTTCCTCTTATAAACAACAAACTTTTCAACTCTACCATTTGCAGTTATTACTTCAAGCCCGTTTGGTATTAATCCTAATGTATTATAAAAACGCACTTCTGCAATATCTGCAAGGTTCAATGCTAATTCATGATTCTGAATATTGAGTTTATGCGATCTAAACAGAATTTTGCCATTTGTGAGATATAGCCCTCCACCAACCCCCTCCCCGTTGAGAAAATGATTTGCCGCACCGGAGTAGATAATATCAGAATTAGTCGATGATGTTTCTACTACTTTGCGTTGCATGAAAACGGATAACATAGCAATAATGCATACTATCAATACAATAACTACTACAATCAATATTATATAAGAGGTCATTTATTAGAAAATAGACCTAAATATAGTAATAATAATGATTTAGGATCAATACTGTCCTATCGATAACAGCACCAGCGTACAGGCGTATTCTGTCTCAATACCTTGCTCATTCGCCATGCGACGAAGCTCAGAGTTTTCAGTCCCTGGATTAAAGATGATCCGCTTGGGATGCGTATCCAATATATAATTATATAACCTTTGCTGGTTTTGCGGACCAACATACAGCGTTATCGTATCAATATCCTGGTGTATGGTTTCGGCTTTTTCAATAGGTACACCTGCCACAACACCATCACGCAAACCCACATTCACAATACTATGCCCGCTGCGCACCAGGCGGTTCGCGGCTAAATTTGCATACCTGCTTTCGTTTGGCGTAGCGCCCAAAACCAATGTTTTTTTATCAGCCATTTATTATTCTGTTTAATATCGCGATCTGGCCGGAGTAGTAAATATGATGTTGGATCAGTCCGTTCACCAGTTCTTCGTACGTTACCCCACTGCCCAATTCGCGGTTTCGTTCGTCGTTCATTGGCTCATTCCATTTCTCTTCCGGGAAATCCCGGATGACGCCAAGCAAATTTACGTTGACCAGCTTTAAATCATTAACATAATTCTGCCATTTTTGTTCCTCCGGGTTGCCGGTGGGTGGCCAATCACCGCTTGAAGGAATACCTGCAATCATGCCATTCATCCTGTCCATCACTTCTTCCGTCCACGCCAGCATATGCAGTACGATCTCCGCAATGTTGTGCGCCGAATGATCTGGTTTTTCAAAGGCAGCCTCAAAAGTTACCTGCTCCAATATTTTATAAACCGCGTCGCCATACCATGGGTCGCCGGATAATACCTTTTGCAGTTCGTTTTGAAGTTTTTCGGATGTTGTCATGATTTTATAGTTTTTGTCTGAATCAGATTTTACAGAATTAATAAATTTCCAGAATTCAGTTAATGTTTAAATTCTGTAAAATCTGATTCAGACTATCCTCTTCGCCCCTAAAGCGCAATTGATCCCGTCAATAGCCGCCGATATGATCCCTCCTGCATAACCAGCGCCCTCACCACACGGGAACAAGCCCTGCACCTCGGGATGCTGCAACGTCTCCTTATCCCTCGGCACCTTTACCGGCGACGATGTCCTCGATTCCACTCCTACTAATATAGCTTCATTGGTATAGTATCCCTTCATTTTTTTGCCAAATACCGGCAATGCTTTTTGCAGACTGCCGGCTATCCAATTAGGCAATACTTCCTGTAGTTCAATACTTTTTGTTCCGGGGAGGTAAGAGTTTTTAGGCAGATCAGTTGAAATCCGTCCCTGCACAAAATCAACCATACGCTGAGCCGGGGCAACCAGATTGCCGCCTCCTGCTGTGAAGGCCAGTTGCTCTATTTGCTGCTGAAACTTTAACAGTTTAAATGGATCATGGTTGTCACCTTTAACATCCTCCAAATTTACCTGCACTACTGTACCCGAATTGGCATAAGGGTTATTCCGTTTCGACGGGCTCCAACCGTTCACTACAATTTCTTTATCCTCGGTAGAACATGGCGCAATAATCCCACCCGGACACATGCAAAAGGAAAACACACCTCTACCATCCACTTGCTCTACTAAACTGTAATAGGACGGCGGCAAAAACTCACCCCGAATATCACAATGATATTGCGCCCGGTCGATAATTTCCTGCGGATGTTCTATCCTAACTCCTAATGCAAAAGGTTTAGCTTCTATCAGAATATTTTGCCTGTGCAGCATCTCAAATATATCTCTTGCTGAATGCCCTGTAGCTAATATCACCGCATCCGACTTCCAGATCTCACTATCTGATGTTTTTACTCCTTTGATCTTGCCGAATTCGACGATCAACTCCGTCACTTTTGTATCAAAATGAACCTCACCACCTGCGTTTTGTATCGTTTCGCGAATGGCAGTAATAATACCCGGCAGTTTATTAGTACCGATGTGTGGCCGTGCATCAACCAAAATATCCTCAGATGCTCCATGCGCCACAAATATTTTCAGCACCTGGTTTACGTCACCACGTTTAGTCGAGCGCGTATAAAGCTTCCCATCAGAATAAGTTCCTGCGCCACCTTCGCCAAAACAATAGTTGGATTCTGGATTTACCAATCCTTGTTTATTTATGTTGGCCAGATCGCGTCGGCGTTGCTTTACATCTTTGCCGCGTTCCAGTATAATAGGTTTCAATCCCAACTCAATGCACTGCAAAGCAGCAAACAATCCCGCCGGACCAGCACCTATAATAATAACAGGTTTGGCATTGCTGACGTTTGGATAATTAACTGTATAACTTTCGGGAATATAAGGCTCATTAACAAAAGCCCTAACCTGCAGCCGGTAAACAACCTTGCGGCCACGCGCATCGATAGAGCGTTTAAGAATTTTTAATCCGGAAACTTGTTGGGGTGATATTTTTAGTGCGGCAGCCGCTAGTCTCCTTAAAGCGACTTCATCTTCGTGCTGCTCGGGTGGGCAGACAATTTCAATTTCTTTTATCATAACGGTGCCCGGTTTTTATCCAGGATGGGGCAAAGGTAAGCATTTAGAGATTAGTGATCAGAGATTGGTGATTAGGCGGTCATTTTCATATTGGATCGAGGGGTTAAAACCGTCCGCCTTTGTATCACCCAGTGTAACGAAAACGAACACCTTCGTAGATCATAAAAATTTATTTCACTGAAAATCAACAATTTACCATTTGGGCATTCTGTTTGGCATAGGTGTATCAAATATGAATGCCATGAACACCGATATCAATTTGAACCGCATGTGGGAAGGATGCCTGCAAAACGATCGCAAACAACAGGAAGCTTTATACCGCGCTTTAGCGCCAAAGATGCTGGCTGTTTGCATGCGCTACGCCAACGACAGGGACGAAGCACAAGATATCTTACAGGAAGGTTTTATCAAGATGTTTAACAACGTGCACAAATACCGTGGCGATGGTAACCTCGAAGGATGGATCCGCCGCATTATGGTGCATACCGCTATCTCCCGCTACCGCAAGCTGAAACCTATGGTATTGGTGGAGGATATGGCAGAAGAAGGTGCGATATCATCTGCCTCACAGAATGCCAATAACCTGGAGGTAAACGACCTGATGAAATTAATTCAGCAGTTGCCACAGGCATATCGTTCAGTGTTCAATATGTATGCTGTTGAGGGTTATTCTCACCAGGAGATCGGCAATAAGTTGGGCATTACCGAATTGCTGTCGCGCACTACGCTTTATCGCGCAAGGAATATTCTGAAAGAAAAATTAAGCCAGTTAACCTCACGTGAGCAATATTATATGGCAGGATAATCAATATTGAATCATGTGGTGCATCATATTTTTTGTCGTAACCATGATCGTCAGCATTATCGCATATATCAACCTGCCCCGAAAAAAATAGAACATACCCGACCAAGTCGGCTCCATCATATAGTTAATTACAAATAGAAAGTCCTTCCGCTTGGGGAGGGCTTTTTGTTTTATCGTAGAACTGATATTACTAACTGAACCCCGTCAACAGACCAGCTTCGGGCGAAATCAGACAAAACAATGGTGGCCTGTGTGATGGAAGGGCATTAGCAAACTTTGCTGAAGTGAAGGGTCTGTGGGAACGATAGTCGGGCAAAGTATTGCAGCCGTGGTTTTGTCTGATTGCGGGGCAAAGGCCTGTGTGGCAAAGAAGCAAGTGTCTGTTGACTTGATTATTCACCTATTGTTTGTTTTCAATGGTGTTCATGAGATCGCTACGCTATATTTTTTGGTTACTTTGTATCAAGACAAAGTAGCCACCCGCGGCAATTGAGTGGGCCTACACATTAATTGAATCCTATCTACCTCTTCTCATCATATACCCCAAACTCCGCTATCGAAGCTATTCGGTCTGATTTCGATATCCTCATACGTACTTTTGTACCACTTACACGATCGAAACGATTAATTTTTACGCGCTTTTCATTGGTCCCGTCAAATACTGGTTTCCATACACCATCATGATAATACTCCAGCACATAATTGCTGATGTTAGGTTTCTCTTCAGTTATAGCAATGGTATTGAAGGCAGTTTCTTTTTTGAAGTCGATCTCATACCAGGGCTTATCTACAGTAGTATTGGATATCCACGAAGTAGTAAAATCATCATCATTAGCAAAATCCATAATGTTCATATCATCGCTCCAGCTTGAATTGCTTTGCTGATGCTTAGCCAGGTTATGAGAAATGATCGGCGCATCCAGTTTTGGCAGGGGCGCCTCCGGACCGGCATTTTTCCAGAGCTCGCCTATTTTCTTGAGTGTAGCCAGCGCGTTATCATCAAATTGACCCTCGCGGTTTGGCGCTACGTTCAGTATAAAGTTGCAGTTTACATTATTTAATGGAACGATATCATCGTTGACCAATTTGGCAGCGTCTTTCGTTGCTTCATTTGGAAAAGATGTTTTCCAGAACCAACTGCCCTGAATCGGCAAGCAAGCTAAAGACGGCATAGTGTTGTGCTCTTTTGATACCCTTTGACCAGCGCCCATCTCGTATGTCTTGATATCGGTATAAAACATTCCTTCAGGCGGATATTTTGCGCCGTTCAAATCCATCAGAACACAATTGGGTTGCAGCTTCTTTACTAATGTATAAATCTCTTCAAAAGGTACGTCATCATAGCTTATCCTCGACCATGGGGCATCCCATCCATCAATGATCAGTGCTTCTATCGGACCATAGTTCGACAGCAATTCGGTCAACTGCCCTTTGATCATTTGGATATCTGCGAGAGTGATCGAATTCGGGCGAAGCTTGTGATGGGTATCCAAAATGGAATAATACAACATCACTTTCAACCCGTTCTTTCTGAAAGCATCTACAAACTGCCTCACCACATCCTTTTTATAAGGACTGTGCATCACATTGTACTCCGTTGTTTTGGTATCCCAAATGCAGAAGCCGCTATGATGTTTGGTGGTCAGACAGCCGTAAGTCATGTTTGCTGATTTTGCAGCTTTTGCCCATTGGTCGCAATCCAGTTTGGTTGGATTAAATATAGAAGGCGATGCCTCCGGATCGGCCCAATCCTGGTTCATGTAGGTTGGGATGTTGAAGTGAATGAACATCCCGAAACGCAGGTCGACAAACTGTTGTTGCAGTTGTGCTAATGATTTTTGCTGAGCGTTTGCAGCAAAAGAACCGAGAGCAATTAGTAAATAGAGTATTATGTTCCTTTTCATAATAATTTTTTTCAGTTCCCCTCTTGTCCAAAGGACTCCTTCGGAGAGAGGGGGCGCGTTTGGTCTGTGAAGTGGTCGGGGTGTGTTTCTGAGTCATACTGAAGAACACACCCCTGCCCCTCTCAAGAGGGGAATTATTGCTTCATTAAATTATTTGTGCTTTGATGACATAAAAAACGTCACTTCACCACCATTCATAATATCCGCATGTGATAAAAACAATCCATCCAGCGGCTTGCCATTCAGTTCGATCTTCTGAATATACACATTCTTATCCCCCTGGTTCTTCACATTAATAGTAAAGGTTTTACCATTGTCCAAATTGATCACCGCCTTATTCATCGCCGGACTACCTATTGCATACTGATCCGATCCCGGTGCAACCGGATAAAAGCCCAGCGTACTGAAAATATACCATGCACTCATCTGACCGGTGTCATCATTACCGCCTAAACCATCCGGAGCAGGTTTGTATTGCGCCTTCAATATCATGCGGATCTTTTCTTGTGTTTTCCATGGTTTGTCGGTCCAGTCGTACAGGTAAGCTACGTGATGCGATGGTTCGTTGCCATGTACATAGTTGCCAATGATACCGTCCTTAGTGATATCCTCAGTCTCAGCAAAGTATTTATCCGGCAGGTTATAGCTGAACAGGCTATCGATATAAGTTACAAAGCGCTTATTGCCGCCCATCACTTTGATCAACCCGGCAGGATCATGCGGGACATATAAGGTATAGTTCCATGCGTTACCTTCAATAAAGCCCTGTCCGATGGTAGTGAAAGGGTCAAACTTCGCACGGAAAGTACCATCCATCATTTTAGGATGCATAAAGCCTGATTTGGGGTCGTATACATTTTTCCAGTTTTGTGAGCGCTTGATGAACTCATCATAAACATCCTGTTTGCCTAGCTTTTTGGCGAGTTGCGCGATACACCAGTCGTCATAAGCATATTCCTGGGTGGATGATACCGAGTTACCATTCTTTTCATCAGGGATGTAACCCATATCTATGTAATAACCTATCCCCGCATAATCACGGTGACGTGCGGTAGCCACGCAAGCCTCCAAAGCTTTGTTGGCGTCAAATGGCGCATTGCCTTTTATAACCGCATCAGCCAACACAGATACACTATGATAACCACTCATACACCAGTTTTCGTTAGCAGAGTTGCTCCATATTGGCAGCATGTGCTCGGCGCTTTGCTCATAATGAGCGATCATGCTCTGCACCATATCGGCGTTACGTTTCGGGTCGATGATATTGAACAGGGGGTGCAACGCGCGGTGTGTATCCCAAAGCGAGAAGGTGGTGTAATTGGTAAATCCTTCTGCCTTATGCACGTTTTGATCAAGTCCTTTGTACTGACCATCAACATCCATGTAAATGGTTGGGTTGATCATAGCGTGATACATCGAGGTATAGAAGTTCTGCTTCTCGTCCTGGCCGCCTTCGATTACAATTTTATGCAGCTCCTTTTCCCATTGGTCTTGTCCATCAGCTTTTACCTTTTCAAAATCCCATCCCGGGCATTCGGCCTGCATATTGGCCATAGCACCGTCCATGCTTACAGGCGATAGTGCCATCTTTATTTTGATCTTCTCACCCTCGTTGGTTTTAAAGTCGAAATAAGCTCTTAACTGCCTGCCTGCCGCTTCAGGGAAGTTTGGGGTACGATTAAACTGTCCCCAGAACCCGCCGTAAACTTCGCGCTTATCATATTTCTTATAGCCATGGGCGATGAACGGTTTGCTGAATTTCATAGCGAAATACAGCGTTCGGGTGCGTGCCCAGCCATTGGTGGAGCGATAGCCTATAACCGTAGAATCATTCACCACTCGTAAATATGTCCACACATTTTTATCGGGATAGTTATAAATACCAGCCATCAGGTCGAGCACTATATGTGCGTTGTCTGATTTCGGGAAGGTATATTGATGAAAGCCGACACGGGTGGTGGTGGTCATTTCGGCAAGGATGTTATAGTCATCCAGCTTTACTTTGTAATAATTGGCTTCACTTACCTCGTTGGCATGTGAGAATGCCGAACGGTAGCCGCTGCCAGGTTTATCAGCCGTTCCGGGGTTTAGTTTGAGTGCGCCAACTGTCGGCATTACTAAAAAGTCGCCTAAATCAGAGTGCCCAGTACCACTAAAGTGCGTGTGACTAAAGCCGACGATGGTTTTATCGTCGTACTGATACCCCGCACAGTAGCTATACACTTTAGGATCATAGTGCCCGTCTTTTTCATACCCTATAGTATCCGTCTCGGGACTTAACTGTACCATACCAAAAGGCACCGTAGCACCCGGGAACACATGCCCCATGCGCTGTGTACCGATTATCGGGTGCACATATTGAACTAAATTATCAGATTTTTTTGCTTGCGCCGATGCCAGAATGGGCAGGGCAGCCATTATTGAGAGAAATAGGCGTTTCATTGCGCCAAATATAACACGATTGCGGGATTATTGAGGTTGTTGGTGGATTTGTTACCGTCTGAATCAAGATTTGCAGAATTAATGAATTGGCGAAATTTTGAATGAAAAATTGAACTTCCTGAGTTATTAGCTTATCCAGCTACTTAGTTCATACCGTAAAATCCATTTTTTACCTCTTTTAAAATATACTCCGACAAATCCTCCACCGCAAAGCCAACCACAATTTTCACCTCTGTAAAAGATGCAAATAGTACCATTCCTGATAAATATCGGCTTTGAAAAATCATAGTATCCCTGTCCAAAATGTCTTTTAAAATAGTCCCACCCATCCATGTTGGTACTATTTGATTTTCCGAAGGCATAGTTAATACTATCCTTTTTAATCAATACGGAATTTTGCAACAATGAATCACGCCAGACATATTTTCTCATTTTATTCAGTTCTGCTCTAACGTATTTCTTCTCATTTGTAGTTAAAACAAATTTATTGCCAGTTCCAGAATCGAATAAAGCCCTTTTGATCTCAGCAATAGCATAGGGAGATATACTGTCGCAGTATAGCATCTTTTCATCGTTTTGTGCAGTAACTACTTTTCTAATGAAATTATATGAAGCTTTTTCATTCTGTGCTTTAACGGAATTAATAAATAATGCGATGAGTAAAAAACAGACGAGATATTTCATATCGATAAGTTTAGTGTCACTAATATAACAACATCATTAATTAACAGAATCTGAAAAATTCTTAAATTATGTTAATTCTGATTCAGACAATCATCATGTAAAATCGCCCCACTGTTCATAACTTCTCGCACTTTTACTATTGATTATCAATTATTTGTATACTAAATTTATACTACCTACCCCGCCTGGTTAATTATTAACTTCTTAAACCCTTTGTGTTATGAAAAAGTTGATTCTATTAGCTCTGTGCCTTTGTTTTCTTTCTGCATCCGCACAAGTAAAACTACCCGAAACCAAAACTGTAGACAGCACCGATACCTATTTTGGTATCACGTACAAAGACCCTTACCGATGGTTGGAGCACATTAAAGATTCGTCTGTTGTGAACTGGTTCAGGCAGCAGGCGGATTACAGCAAATTCACTTTAAATAATATCTCCGGTCGTGACGAGCTGATAGCCGAATGGAAAAAGCTGGACAAACTGCAGCCTCCCCGGATCAACTCACGTACCTGGATGAAGGGCCGCATATTTTACCGAAAAACTATGCCGGGCGAAAAGGTTGGCAAGTTATACTATCGTGAAGGCATGAATGGCGCCGAACAATTATTGTTTGACCCGCTGACTTACATTAAAGGCAAAACATTATCTATCCAAAACTTTGTACCCAGCTTTGATGCTAAACAAGTTGCCATTTCCTATACCGAGGGCGGCGGCGAGGTGGGTACCGTAAAAATTATGGACGTTGCCACCAAAAAATTCCTGAAAGATAAAATGTACCCAACAGCCGGTGTTGAGGGATGGAGCTTTGATAACAAATCGGTTTTATATCTCTGGCTAAAGAGCGCCGATAATAAAGACCCCGAAGCACGCCTGAATCCTAAAACCAAACTGCATAAAGTTGGCGCACTTAGCTCGACCGACATTGACTTTTTCAGTAACGGGAGTTATCCTGATCTGAAGATCGACTCCAAAGCCTATCCTTATGTTTACACCACCAACGACAATAAGAACTATGTTTTTGCAGGTGTCGGAACCGTTGAAAATGAAATGCAGCTATACTATGCACCAATCGCGCAATTCTATTCAGGCAAGATCCAATGGAAACCACTATGCACAAAGGAAGATAAACTAGTGCGGGGTTTAGAGCTGGTAGGTGATAAGGTATTTGCTATTACGTCTAAAGGTGTCAAAAATTATAAACTGTTAGTTACCGACATCAAAAATCCGGATTGGACGAATGCCAAAACAGTAGCCGAAGAAAAAACCGACCAAACCCTGGAAGCCATTACCCATTGTAAAGATTATGTATTGTTAACCTATAGCGATGGTATTAACAGCCATATTTCAAAATATGATGTAGCGAGTGGAAAGATGTCGGAGCTGAAACTACCTTTCTCAGGCACCGCCTATCCATTTAGCATTGACAATACCACCAACGAGTGTACTGTGGGCATTACCTCGTGGATAAAACCTAATACTGAATTCGATTTTAATGCCAGGGCAGAGGTTTACAAACCAAATACTTTTAATAAACAACCTGTATTTCCACCTGAATATAAAAACTTAGAGGTAAAAGAAGTAGAAGTAAAAGGTCACGACGGCACGATGATCCCACTTTCCATCGTCTACAAAAAAGGTACAAAACTGGATGGCAACAACGTTTGCCTTATGGATAGTTACGGTGCCTACGGTATCAGCATGACGCCTTATTTTGATTATGTAGAAACCGGGCTGGCTACTAAAGGTGTGGTTATTGCCTATCCGCACGTAAGGGGCGGTAGCGAAAAGGGCGAAACATGGTACAAGGCCGGTTACAAAACCACCAAGCCCAATACATGGAAAGATTTCAACAGCTGCGCCGAATACCTGATAGCTGAAAAATATACGAATCCTACAAGATTGGCCGGAACAGGCACCAGTGCTGGGGGTATTTTGATTAGCCGGGCTATCACCGAACGACCTGACCTATATGCGGCGGCCATTTGTAATGTAGGTTGCGCCAATGCCATGCGATTGGAATTCAGCGCAAACGGTCCGGTAAATATTCCTGAGTTTGGTACTGTAAAAGATAGTGTTGAATGCAAAGCGTTATACGAAATGGATGGTATGCAACATGTAAAATATGGCGTCAAATACCCGGCGGTTATCTGCGTTACCGGCTGGAACGATCCGCGTGTAGTGCCATGGGAACCAGGAAAACTTGCAGCAGCCTTGCAAAACGCATCAGCATCCGGTAAACCGGTAATCCTCAAAGTAAATTATGACGACGGTCACTTTACTGAAGACAAAAGTGTCACCTTCGCCAATTTTGCAGATCAGTTTGCTTTTGTGTTGTGGCAATGTGGTCATCCGGATTTTCAATTAAAGGGTGAAAGAAGTGCTAGTGTGAATAAGTAATCTTTTACCCCTCCTCCAAAGGAGTCCTTCGGACCAACCTCCCCTGAGATCAGGGGAGGAGCTCTTATTAATTCTCTCCCTAAACTTAGGGAGAGATGTCGAGCGAAGCAATGACAGAGAGGGTAAAATTCGGCGCGATGCAGGCAAGTTTTTCATAGCATGCTGAAGAACACACCCCTACCCCTCTCAAGAGGGGATTCTTAAAACGATCAAAATCTCCCCCAACGCGGAGAGATTTTTTATGCCTTTACCATCCTGACAAAAAGACAATTTGTAACAACGGTATGTGTTTTGCAATCAAAGTAGTAAATTCAACCTTTAATAAGAACATAAAAAAATGAAAACATCCTACATTGTTATAATTGTAATCGCCGCTATTCTGTTAATTGGCGGCTGTGGTGGTTGCAGCTACTACGTAAATACCTATAACGGCATTGTAAGCCTCAACCAGAATGTACAGTCTAAATGGGGTACCGTTCAAACCGACTATCAGCGTCGCGCCGACCTGGTTCCAAACCTGGTTGCTACCGTAAAAGGTGTTGCCAATTTTGAGAAAAGCACTTTGGTTGATGTGACCAATGCCCGTGCTAAAGCTACTTCAATCCAGGTTGATCCAACAAAATTAACTCCTGAAACCATTCAGAAGTTCCAGTCTGCACAGGGCGAATTAAGCACTGCATTAGGCCGCTTGCTTGTTGCTTCTGAGCGCTATCCTGAACTAAAAGCTACTGAAAACTTCAGTGGGCTGCAGGCACAATTAGAAGGTACTGAAAACCGCATCGCAGTTGCAAGACGTGATTTTAATGATGCTGTTCAGCAATACAATACTAAGATCAAGCAGTTCCCAACTAGTTTAATTGCCAGTAGGGGCGGTTTTACCGAAAAAGGATATTTCCAGGCAGACGCCGCTGCAGCAAATGCACCTAAAGTTCAATTTTAATTAGTGAATGAGTGAGTTAGTGAATGAGTGAATTTTTAAATTATTCACTCATTCACACATTCGCTAAATCAATCATTATAAGCCATGCCTATATTTAATGAGGATGAACAGCAGCGTATCCATAGGGCGATACAGGACGCCGAAAGGCACACCTCGGGCCAGATACGTGTTTGTATAGAAAAGAACTGCAATGAAGAGGTGCTTGACCGTGCGGCTAAATATTTCCATCAGCTGGATATGCACAAGACCAAGCTGCGCAATGGCGTCTTGATCTACCTGGCTACGGTCGACCGCAAATTTGCCATTATTGGCGATCGCGGCATCAACAAAACGGTTCCGGCCAACTTCTGGGACGATGTTAAAGAAAATATGCTCAACCATTTTAAATATGGTGATCTGGTTGAAGGCATTGTTACCGGACTAAAATTGGCAGGCGATCATCTGCAAAAATACTTCCCGCACCAGGCTAACACCGCCAATGAATTGTCTGATGACGTAGCCTTTATGGATGGTGAATAAAAATTAAGATCATGTTCAAAAAGATATTATTTATTACCTGTTTAATGCTGTGCACACTGCTGGCATTTACACAGGAGCTCCCGCCCAAGCCCAATACACTGGTGACGGATTTCACCAACACATTGTCAGATTCGGAGCAACAGCAATTGGAGCACAAACTGGTTGCCTTTGACGATTCAACTTCTACCCAGATAACAGTAGTGATCCTGAAATCGGTTGGCAGCTACGATATCAATGACTATGCACAGCGGTTAGGCCGCGCCTGGGGGGTTGGTCAGAAAGGAAAAAACAATGGGGTTGTGCTACTTGTAGCTCTTGGCGACCGTAAAGTAGCCATTCAAACCGGCTATGGCGTAGAAGGTGTATTACCTGACATTATCACTCACGAGATCATTCAGAATGATATCAGGCCCAATTTTAAAGCAGGAAACTATTATGCTGGCCTTGACGCTGGTACCAATGACATTATTAAGTATGTAAAGGGAGAATATAAATCGCCCAAAAAGCAACAGGAGCCTAAAAATGTTGGCGGCGCCGCGGCAGCCATTATTATCATAGTTGTAGTGATACTGATCATTGTTTTCCGCAATCGTGGCGGTGGCGGTCATATCATCGATAGCCGTGGTGGCGCAAGTCCGTTTTGGTGGTTCCTTGGTGGTGGTATGCTTGGCCGTAGCAGCGGGGGTTGGGGAGGTTTCTCCGGCGGAAGCGATAGCGGCGGCAGTTGGGGTGGCGGAGGAGATAGCGGAGGTGGCTTCGGTGGTTTCGGCGGCGGCGACTTTGGTGGCGGCGGAAGTAGCGGAAGTTGGTAGTTTTTTAATTAGTGATTGAGTGAGTTAGTGAATGAGTGATTTTTAGATTGATCTTTAATTTGCCTTGTAAATTCTTTAATCTTGCCATTCACTAATTCATTCATTCGCTAATTCACTAATTAAACAAATGAAAGATCTTACCTGGAAAAAACTTTCCTCCCATTATATACATAAAGGCCCCTGGGCTACTTTGCGGACAGACAAATGTGTAATGCCAAGTGGCCACATCGTTGAAGATTATTACGTGCTCGAGTACAGCAATTGGGTAAATGCAGTTGCTATTACTGAGGATAATAAAGTGCTGATGGTACACCAATACCGTCACGCAGCTGAGATCGTTTCGTTGGAGATTCCTGGCGGAGTGATCGATCCGGGAGAAGAGCCGCAACACGCTATGCGCCGCGAATTGCTGGAGGAAACAGGTTACCAGTTTGATGATTTCGAGTTGCTTACTGTTGTTTATGCTAATCCATCCACTGCCAATAACCATACTTATTGCTACCTGGCCAAAGATGGTAAAAAAGTGCAGGATCAACACCTGGATGAGCAGGAAGATATCGTAGTGGAAGAATTCACCATAGCCGAAATAAAAGATCTTTTGTTAAATCACAAAATAGCCCAGGCATTGCATTGCACCGGGCTTTTTTACGCGTTAATGAAGTTAGGAGAACTTTAGATTAGCTTTTTTGCGGGTATTTGTTCTTCAGGTATTTTAATATTTCGGGGAAAAACTCTGCAAAATCCTTGTATTTACTACTCTGCATATAATTGTCGTAGATAAACGGCACCAGGTCCTCCACATAAATAAAATCACTGGCGATCTCACGTGCCTGCTGACGTTTAAAAGAACGTTCGCCACGATATTTTTTATAAAGCACTGCTGTTATTGATCTTACCATGTTCTCATCAAAACAATAGGCCCAGGTTTCGATAGAATTGCGCTTCATACCAGGATCTTCTTTGTTGAAGAGGTAAGATAACCCATCGATCTGTGTTTTATATTGCTGAAGCAGCTGATTGATGTAGACATGGCTTCCTTCGTGCCAAACCAGGTTATCAAAATCCTTAAACTCAAAATAAGGGTCTTTTTGCGTGTTACCATCCTGGTTAAAATAACCGGTATTATAAACTAACCAATCAGAAAACTGGGGGTTGAGTGTTTTGGTCATTATGGCGTGTGAGCCCCAGCTATTCAACGGGTCGATACAGATATACCAGTGCACGTCGGAATGATAGCGGTAAAAATCCTGCAACTTTCCGATGAGTTTACCAGAGTCAACCTTTACCTTCAAGTCGTCCCCCCATTGATCATAACGGGCTTTATGCTTCTGGTAAAAATCCCAGAATTTGGTGTCGTAAAAGAAGTCCTTACATAACTTAATATACTCCAATACATTTTCTTTGCCATACATTTTATACCACTGCATATCGGCAGGCTCATAAATTTTGATATTGGGAAAATCGCTCATGCACCATCCCAGTTCTACCAGGTCGGTGTACGTTTTATCCAGTGAGATCACTTTCTTCACCGCCGGGTGATCTTTATATTTTCCAAAATAATCCATCACTTCTTTACTGTAGGCAGAAGGATTAGGTTTAGGGTATTTATCACCCAATATCTGGATGATGGTAAACAATTCCACTCCAGGATGAACGGTTACTTTGAGCTGATCCTGGGAAAAGGCACGCAGAGGCAACAGGGCTATTAGTAAAATGTAAATTAGTTTTTTCATTGTGATCGTGATTTCCGGTAAAAATCAGACTGCCTAATGCTTTAAAAGAATGTAATTGACAAACACACTTTTATTGCTGACGAAACCTCCATTCGTTCAAAGCCAGTTTCGTCATTAAAAATTGGCTGTTCGTACATTTAATAAGAACCACATTTAAATGCTACGTATATTTAATGGATGAAGCGAAGACTGATCATATATCTGCATATTGCTGTTTGGAGTTTAATGCTGATCACTGATATATGGTCCTCTTATTCAAGGAGCCTCAGCTTGCCCGATCATGCAGCAGGGGCACTAACATTTACCAAAATTGTAATCATTCAGACAGGCTACCTGCTTATACCTATTTTTTGCTTTTACTGCGCTTATTACCTGGTGGCCTTTCAGCTGTTTGTCGCCAGAAAATATTTCAAAGCTATTTTGTTATTTCTCTTAACCGTTACCGGAGCGGTTGTTTTGAGATATTCAATGGAATATTTTTTATTCCTGCCCGTATTAGGATTTGATAATTATAGGGGACACCAGTGGCCGGCTTCAGATTTTATTGAAAATGTATTCTGGTATTATTTCCCGAAATACTTTATATATGGATTGATGTATTTTTTCGCAGAAAACTGGTATAAGACCCGGCAATTGCAGCAGGAATTACAAAAGGAAAAATCAACTGCAGAACTGGCGTTTCTACGGTCACAGCTTAACCCACATTTTTTGTTCAATACGTTGAACGATATTTACTCGCTTACTTATCAAAAATCGGATCAAGCCCCTGAGGCTGTATTAAAATTGTCGGAGCTTTTGCGCTACATGCTTCGTGAAGGTACTGAGGATTTTATGCCGCTTACTCAGGAAATACAATACCTGGAGACATTGATCAAACTACAGCTGATCAGCGCCAAAGGGAATGCCCATATTCAAATGGACGCGGAAGGTGCATTAGGTGAATACACTGTTGCCTCTCTCCTTTTTGTCTCTTTTGTGGAGAATGCTTTTAAGCATGGTGTATTAAACGATCCGTCAAACCCCGTCAGCATAAAACTTACAACGGGTAATGGCAATATCTCTTTTTCGGTTACCAATAAAAAGAACCAGGACCAGAAGGATAAAACTGGCGGTATCGGCCTGAACAATGTCCGCCGCAGGCTGGAGCTGATGTACCCCGACAGGCACCAGTTAGAAATTGTTGATGACGAAGAGCATTATAACGTTAACTTGCTATTAAAAACCGCATGAGCATCCGCTGCCTGATCATTGACGACAAACCCCTGGCTATTGATATACTGGCGGATTATACACAGAAAGTTCCATTCCTTGAACTGGTCAGTACAACTACCAACCCGATAGAAGGTTTGTCAATCATTCGCGAACAAAACATCAATTTGGTTTTTCTCGACATTCAGATGCCGGAATTGACCGGCTTACAATTTATGAAGATAGCAGGCAAGCAGTGTAAAGTAATATTAACCACAGCTTATTCCAAATATGCACTCGATGGTTTCGAGCATGATGTGATCGACTATCTGCTCAAGCCTATTGCATTCGACCGTTTTTATCGCGCCGTGGAAAAGGCAAAAGAAATCATTTATAAACCAAGCATTCAATCAAGCGCTGAAACAAATACTGAATACCTTTTTGTAAAAACAGAACACCGGATACAAAAGGTCAATCTGAAGGATATTCTATTTGTAGAAGGTCTGCAGAATTACATCTCCATCCAAACTTCGAATGAACGGGTGCTTAGTCTGCAAACATTAAAAAAGATCGAAGAATCGCTTCCATTGAAGGACTTTGTGAGGGTGCATAAATCATATATTGTAGCTCTTAGGCATATCTCAGCAATCGAACGCAGCCGGATATTTATTGGCGATACTGTTATTCCTGTTGGTGATAATTATAGGGAAGGGTTTTATAGCATTGTGGATAAAGGATAGTGTACCCCTTAATTTTGCAATAGGAAAAATTCAAGCTATTTTAAGTAAATTTGTATATGTCTCAAGTTGATTACAGGCTATACATTGAAGTTAACCCTGATGTACGGTTCGGTAAACCTGTTATAAAGGGTACCCGAATTACCGTTTATGATGTTTTGCAATGGTTAGCATCGGGATTAACTCACGAACAAATACTCAACGATTTCCCTCAGCTAATAGAGGATCATATCTTAGCCTGTCTTGCCTACGCTGCTAATAAAGAAAGAATCATTAGGGTGGCATGACCATACGTTTAATTGCCGATGAAAATATTTCGTGGCGAATTAAAAAGCACCTCCCTAAATGGGATATTCTTCCCCGCAAATGAAATCAAGAAAGGACAAACATTATCCGATGTCTTTATCTGGAAATACGCCACGGAAAATAACTATACCATTTTAACTTTCGATGAGGACTTCACAGAGATACAAAACCTACTCTCCTTTCCACCAAAAATAATCTGGCTGCGCACAGGTAATATTGGAACCGAAGAGATTTGTAGCCGATTGATATCTCTTGAGGAAGAAATAAATCATTTCCTTAGGAATGACGAATCAGGGATATACGAAATCTATATTTAAAATCTTTAAACAACAAAAAAACGCCATTGCTTTCACAATGGCGTTTTTAATATCAGCAAAGTCGGTTACGACATTTTTAGCTTTTTCTGGATATCGGCTACGTAGCCTTTGAATTTCTTATCAGTATCGATCAGGTCTTCTACAGTCTGGCAGGCATAGATCACCGTGGAGTGGTCGCGGCCGCCGAAGAAACTACCGATAGATTTTAGCGAGCTCTTGGTATGAGCTTTGGCCAGGTACATAGAAATCTGACGGGCCTGAACGATCTCGCGTTTACGGGTTTGAGATTTCACCATCTCGATTGGCACCTCAAAATACTCGCACACCAGGCTCTGGATATACTCCATCGAAATTTCTTTGGAAGAATTTTTTACAAAGTTCTTCAGCATCTGTTTTGCCAGGTTCAGGTCGATCTCCTTACGGTTCAGGGTCGACTGAGCCAGCAGGGATACCATAGCGCCTTCCAGTTCACGCACGTTGTTATCAATGTTGTGGGCTACATATTCAACCACATCATTTGATAACTCTATACCGTCCTGGTAAATCTTATTTTTAAGGATCGCCATACGGGTCTCCAGGTCCGGAACCTGCAGATCAGCTGATAATCCCCATTTGAAACGTGACAATAAACGTTCTTCCAAACCAGCCAGATCTTTCGGTGCCTTATCTGATGTTATGATCAGCTGTTTGCCTGATTGGTGCAGGTGGTTGAAAATATGGAAGAAGAAATCCTGTGTTTTTTCCTTACCGGCAAAGTTGTGCACATCATCCATGATCAGCACATCTATAGCCTGGTAGAAGTTTACAAAGTCGTTTATGTTATTGTGCTTAAGTGCGTCAACAAACTGTTGCGTGAACTTCTCGCATGATACATAAAGCACCAGTTTATCCGGCAGCTTTACGCGAATTTCGTTACCAATGGCTTGCGCCAAGTGAGTTTTACCTAAACCAACACCGCCATATATCATCAATGGATTGAACGACGTACCGCCAGGTTTAGCAGCAACGGCATATCCGGCAGAACGAGCCAAACGATTACAGTCACCTTCCACAAAGTTTTCGAAGGTGTAGTTTGGATTCAGTTGCGGATCTACGTTCAATTTCTTCAAGCCCGGTATCACAAAAGGATTTTTAATGTCCTTATTAATTGATATAGGAACAGGCATGGATTGATTTTTCGTCTCGGCACCATTGCCGGTCGACGGCATATTGGTGGTGTACGGTTTACTCGATGATTGCTCTACTACAATATTGTATTCGAGGCGTCCTTCTTCTCCAAGCTGCTTCTTTATTGTTTTACGCAGCAGACCTACATAATGTTCTTCCAGCCATTCGTAGAAGAACAAACTTGGCACTTGTATCGTCAGGACGCTTCCTTCCATGCGCAAGGCCTTGATTGGTTCGAACCAAGTCTTATAGCTTTGCGCCGGGATATTGTCTTTAATGATTTGAAGGCAGCTATTCCAAACGTTTGTACAAGTTTTATCCATATATATTTTCTTAAAATCTTGATTTTCACCCCCTCAGCGACACATCAAAAGGGCCTGTTACGGAACATCGAATATTCAAAAAAAAACCTTATTAAAAAATTAAATTTTAAAATTTTATCTAAATAATTCACCTTTAATTAACACTTAACATTGCGTTTTTTATAAAGAAAAATCCTATATTCTGCACTTCTTCCAGAATATTGCCTCTCCGCATTGCTAAGGCATTTTTTTCATTTTCGTCACGCAACTCACGCACTTTATCAACATATGTTTATACTGTTTACGTTAACAGATACTTAATTGTTTGGCGAAAATTACCGGAATCATAACCATCGTTAAAATCCCATTTCAACAAGATAATAAATTATTTTGGAAATACCAATCAGATGTTCATCTGATATAATACAGCGATTCTGGCCTGATTGTTCAGTATTCGCCAAAAACAGCCCGAAGAGTATTGGCAATTTCGCCAAGCGTAGCATAACTTTCCACCGCAGTTAATATATGAGGCATCAGGTTGCTCTTCCCTTTTGCGGCATCACTTAATTGTTGAAGTGCGTTTTGAACAGCTTTATTATCACGCGATTCTTTTAATGCATTTATTTTATCTATCTGCATTTTACGAATGGAGTCATCCACCCTGAAAATATTCTCGGCAGGCGGTTCTTCCTGTACAAAACGGTTTACGCCTACTATCACCCGATCACCGCTTTCTATCTCGTTCTGATACTCATAGGCTGACCGGGCAATCTCCTGTTGTATATAATCCTGCTCGATGGCTTTCACTGCACCACCCATCGCGTCTATCTTATCTATATATAATTGCGCAGCTTTTTCAAGCTCGCTGGTCAGCTCTTCTATAAAATAAGAGCCGGCCATTGGATCGACAGTATCGGTCACGCCGCTTTCAAAAGCGATGATCTGCTGGGTGCGTAAGGCGATTTTTGCTGCTGCTTCGGTTGGTAGTGACAAGGCCTCGTCATAACCATTGGTATGCAAGGATTGTGTTCCTCCTAGCACTGCTGCCAACGCCTGATTGCTCACCCGTACAATATTGTTCATCGGTTGCTGAGCAGTCAGGGTTGATCCTCCTGTCTGGGTATGGAAACGTAGTTTCTGAGCGCCCGGATCTGTCGCACCTAACTCCTTTGTAATATGCGCCCACATTCTCCGCGCGGCCCTGAACTTGGCAATCTCTTCAAAGAAATTATTATGGCAATTAAAGAAGAAGGATAACCTTTTCGCAAATACATTAATATCCAGACCCTTATTTAAAGCTGCCTGCAAATAAGCCTTGCCGTTAGCTAAAGTAAAGGCCAGTTCCTGCACCGCTGTTGAGCCCGCTTCGCGGATATGATACCCTGATATAGAAATCGTATTCCATTTAGGCACTTCCTTACTGCAATACTCAAACACATCAGTGATCAGTCGCATAGACGGACCGGGTGGGTAGATATAAGTACCTCGTGCCGCGTACTCCTTTAATATATCGTTTTGTATAGTACCTGACAGCTGCTTCAGATCAGCCCCCTGCTTTTTCGCTAACGCGATGTACATCGCCAGCAAAATAGAAGCGGTGGCATTAATAGTCATCGATGTGGTAATATCCCTTAACTGGATACCCTCAAACAAAACCTCGATATCTTTTAACGAATCGATGGCAACTCCCACCTTTCCTACTTCACCATCGGCAAAGTCGCTGTCCGAGTCATAGCCGATCTGTGTAGGCAGATCAAAAGCTACAGAAAGCCCCATCGTGCCCTGGCTTAGCAGGTAATGGTATCGCTTGTTAGATTCTTCGGCGGTTGAAAACCCGGCATACTGGCGCATTGTCCAGGGTTTGCCGCGGTACATATCTTTCTGAATGCCCCGCGTAAACGGAAATTCACCGGGAAGCTCATTCATCGCCGATGGTTTGCAATAAACTTCCTTTATCTCGATCCCTGAAGTGGTGGTGAATTTTTTACCGGACATTGATTTAATTTATTTCGGAAGTCGGTCCAAAGGACTCCTTCGGAGAAGTTCGATTGCGGATTTATAATATCCTATATTAAAACAAAGCTTCCATATCTTCCCTTACGATCTTCAAAGCAATATCATAAGGATTATCTTCCAGGTGGCTCAAGTGCGCTAATACAGTTTTGCAAAGATCAAGACCGGTTGCGGTTTCCGGCAATGCTTTTACTGCGTTGGTCACGACGCTTAGGGTATCATCTTTCACGCGGGTAACTACTGTCCAGGCGCGACTGCTTACATATACCTGCTGGGTAATGTTGTGCTGAAATTCGGTACGAATTTCGTTTGTTACAACAGCGTATAATTCTACGGCAGATAACCCTGTACCATTCAACCGGACCAGCATATTTGCGGGGTTGACACGCTCGATAAATAAAACCACGCGCTCATAAGCCTGCAAGCGTAATGGGAGTGTCTGGTTGCTGATGGTCTTTTTCAGTTCCATCAATTGCAGGCTCTCTGACTTATCCAGGTAAGGTTTTATCAGGTAGAAGGCTACGTAAACGGTAGCGATACCAGCCATGGTATATTTTAAAATGTCGAATAAATAGTTTGTAAGCACCATATTGATTATGTTAGGCGAAGGTCATAATAGTTGACAGGCAACAAAAATCTACAATTTACCTTATATTTGTATGTTTAATTTAAAATAAGATGAGTACTGCTGTTGAAACTGCATTAGCGCCTGTTAGCTTTACACAAGGTGCTGTTAAAGAGTTAAATAAACTAAAAGACCAGCAAGAGATTGGTGATGATTTTGGTCTGCGTGTTGGTGTTGAAGGCGGCGGTTGTTCAGGAATGAACTACGTTTTAGGCTTCGACCAGAAAAAAGAAGGGGACCAGGAATATATAATTGATGGTATTAAAGTATTCATGCACAAAGCACATGGCTTATACCTTGTGGGTATGCAGATCGATTTCCAGGATGGTTTAAATGCACGCGGATTTACCTTCAATAACCCTAATGCTGCCAGCACCTGCGGCTGTGGCACATCATTTTCGGTATAGTTATATTATCAAAATATTTATTGAAAGCATCCATTAAAACGGGTGCTTTTTGTTTTTATAATTGAAGAAGCATTGTCCGCTATTCCTCATGCATACAACGCACATAGTAAGAATATAAATCTTTAGTCCTGGTTTGAATAAGCTTCAAATATTCCCCCGAGTTGGTTAGTTCTTCAATCGTACCGCCAGCATAAGCCTTATCATTTACAGCTTCCAGTAAATTGACTTCATTATCTCTGAAACTGAGCCACGATTTCTGCGCAGCTATCAACTTCTTCTTCTCTTCCGGATTCAATATTGCTAACAACTTTTTATAATATTTATTAAGCAATACATCATATTCTTTGGCTTGATTATAAGTGGCTCGGCTCATTCCGGCATCTGTATAATCAATTTTTATCCATTTGTCGGTTAAACGTTCGATCCTGAAAGTATCAACTGCAAACTCTGACACGATCGGACTATATTTTGCTTTCCTGATCTTTTCTTTAAACGCAGGCACTTCTTTTTCAACGTCCAATTTAAATTTAGCCTCAATTTCCGGAGTTACCTGAACTGCGGGCTTGTCAAAATTTTGCGCATGTACAGCATTACTTATAACTAAAAATATAGCTAGAACAAATAAGTATTTTCTCATAAGGTTTAGTACGAATATTCATTAAACAATGCCCGAAATTAATAATTAAAAATGTGGCATTCGCTTCAAAATAGAATTTGAACGATCTCTAAAGGGAGCAGATTGACTCCCAGCTTATTATTTGCCATGCTTTTTTACTAATTGGCAATAAAATCTACTTTATGTATCATTCCCGATACTTTAAAAATAAATATGTGATATATAGGAACATTTAAGCTGATTTATACGTAACAAGCAGCTGTGATTAGCTATATATTTTTTGTGTTGTGAAAGTTTTTAAATATTTTCAACCAATCTTACCTGCAGTCCTCGTATCAAGCGTTGGATCCAAGCAATCTTTTACACAATCAATCACCCTATTTTAACTATGAAGTATTTCTACATTCTTCTGTTTTGTCTGTTTACGACCTCGGTCTGTAATGCCCAATTATTAAAGCCCGGCTTTGATGCCAAAGAGTACCTGGAAATGCTTCGCATATCGCGGCAGCAATTTAATGACCCTATTAAGGACGATCATACCCCGCTGCCAAAACAGTATGCATTGGTTTATCGTTCTCCAGAAGGCGCGTTGAAAAACCGTTGGGACCTGTGGGTGAACAACAAAGGCATCGCTGTTATTAGTATCCGTGGTACCACACAATCAGAACAAAGCTGGCTCGAAAATTTTTATGCTGCTATGGTTCCGGCCAGTGGCAAACTGCACATTAGTGATTCGGAAGAATTTGCTTATAACCTGGCTGCAAATCCAAAAGCTGGTGTACATATCGGCTGGTTGTTAGGCCTGGCTGATCTGTCAAAAACCATATTGCCAAAAATTTACTGGCTGAACCAGGTAAAGGGTGTCAAAAACTTTATCATCGTTGGTCATAGCCAGGGCGCTGCCATTGCTTGCCTGCTGCGTTCATACCTGGGCGATTTGCAAAGCAAACAACTGCTTGGTAACGATATCACCTTTAAAACTTATTGCAGTGCACCGCCAAAACCGGGTAATATTTATTACAGCTACGATTTTAACTACCTGACCCGCAATGGCTGGTGTGTATCGGTTGTTAATGCCGCCGACTGGGTACCGCAAACGCCGTTTACTATCCAGACTATCAACACTTTCAATACGCCAAACCCGTTTGTTAATATCAATGACCATATAAAGAGTCAACCGTTTTTTAAACGCCTTTATATTAAGCACATATTCAACAAGCTTAAAAAGACGCCGGAAAATGCTCAGGAAGCGCATGAAGATTACCTGGGTAAACTGGCCTATACATTTGTACAAAAGCAACTGCCGAAGTTTAAGGAGCCTGTTTACATGAAAGATAACAGCTTTACGGCTTGCGGTACGCCTATCATTTTAATGCCTGATAATACTTATCACAAGCAATTCCCTGATGATCCTAAAGATGTTTTTGAACATCATATGTTCTGGCCATACTACTATTTGGCCCAGGCAGAATATTTAAATCAATAAAAGGTTGTAACAAACCGGCATATCGCATAGTCATAATTGCACAGAATTTCTGATCTTGCGGTATGCCGGTAAAAACCTCACTCAAAGAGAACATTTCGATAGCATTACAATCCATAGCCGGCAACAGGTTACGGACCTCGCTTACGTCGCTTATTATTGCCATCGGCATAATGGCTTTGGTGGGTATCCTGACAGCTATCGGCGGCATTCAAAACAACCTGAATGACGCTTTTGCCAGTCTCGGGGCCAATTCCTTTACACTACAAAACCGTGGTGAGGGACTGAATTTTGGCGGTGGTGGTCACCGCAAAGTATACCCTTCCATCACTTATGAGCAGGCTGCCCGTTTTAAGGAGCAGTTTAAATTACCCGTAAGTACATCCATTAACCTGAGCGTGACAGGAACTGCGGTAGCCAAATATGGTAATGTAAAAACTAATCCTAACATTTCGGTTACTGGTTCTGATGAGAACTATTTAATAACCAGTGGTCGCAAAATAGCTTTCGGCAGGGATTTTTCTTCGTCAGAACTGCAGCATGGCGATAACGTAGTGATGATTGGCGAGGATATCAAGAAACGCCTTTTCAAAAATGAAGACCCTATCAATAAGCTCATCTTTATAGGGAATTATAAATTCAGGATAGTGGGAATATTTGCATCAAAGGGATCAAGCTCTGGTTTCGGCGGGGACAAATTCTGCGTAATACCGGTTTTGAAGGCTAAGCAGATGGATACGCTGAAAAATATCTCGTTCAACGTAACGGTAAAAACAACCAGTCCAAATGTTTTGGATGCTACAATTGGGGAGGCTACTTCTGCATTCCGTAATGTCCGCGGCTTAAATATTTCACAGGCAGATAACTTTGAGATTTCCCGAAGCGACTCGATTCAAAAAGAACTGGATAGCAACATCGCTGCTTTAACTATCGGTGGCTCAGCCATAGGTTTTATCACGCTGGTTGGCGCTGCTATCGGTTTGATGAATATCATGCTGGTTTCCGTAACCGAGCGCACACGCGAAATAGGTGTACGTAAGGCAATTGGCGCTACTCCTGCCATCATCCGTAAACAATTTCTGATAGAAGCTATTGTGATCTGCCTGATCGGTGGTGTAGGCGGTATTATACTTGGTATAGCCGTAGGTAACCTGATAGCTGTTCAGATCAGCGGAGCATTCGTTATTCCATGGTTCTGGCTGACGGTGGCTATTATTCTTTGTACAGCGATTGGTCTGATATCGGGATACTATCCCGCAAATAAAGCATCTAAGCTTGACCCTATCGACTCGTTAAGATACGAGTAGAGGAGGTGAAAGGTTAAAGCTGAAAGGCGAAAGGTAAAAATTCGCTATCTGGCTTCAGTCTGTGACTGAATGTCTTCTGATAAAAGGCAGTTTTAAACTGCCGCGATCCATGATTTCAGTTTTAACCTGAAACCAGAAATGGTTTTTGTTTTCTTGATTCCCGGCTCTTGACTCTTGAATCTATTTTAGTAACAGTGTATTCTTCAACGGGTAATCCTGCAACAGGCGTTGTACGTAGGAAGTGTCTAGTGCCTTTTTGAATGCTGAAGCATGGCGCAAGTGGTGCATATCGCTGGATATGAAATCGACGATCTCGTTATCAACCATTGCTTCGGCCATTTTTTTAGCGTCCTTGCCATAATAGCCTGTTAATGATATAGTGTTGATCTGCAAGTCGCAGCCCCAATCGCGCAGGTTTTTTAGTTGCTCGATGTCCAGGTAAGAATATCTTTCAGGGTGGGCCAGGATAGGTTTATAGCCCAGCTCTTTCATCCGTGTTATCACCCCTATAACATTCATCGGCAAACTGATGAACGACAGCTCGAATAAAGCATAATTATCGCCCATGGTAAACAATTTATGTTCGTTTACCCGGGCCTCGAAAGTTTCATCGAAATAATGTTCAGCGGCAGCTTCTACTTCGATATCGATCATCTGCCTTTTTAGTTCTGTTTTTAAGATAGCCAATGCATTGCCGATAGTCTCAGGCGTATTCCGGTAGTAATCGGCCATTACGTGAGGTGTAGCAATGATTTTTTTGATACCCGACTCCATCATCCTTACGATCAGGTCGATAGACTGGCTTACATCCTGTGCACCATCATCGATACCTGGCAGCACATGTGAATGCATATCAACCGCTATCGATTCATAGTTCACCGGGGTGAGGGTATCTTTCTTCTTAAAAAAACTAAACATTATTACCTGTTAGTATACTGTTCATTATAATATTGCTGGTAATGTCCCGATGTTACGTCGGATAGCCATTCTTCATTGGCCAGGTACCAGTCGACCGTTTTCTCCAGGCCTTCTTCAAAGGTTATACTTGGAAGCCAGCCTAGTTCATCTTTCAATTTGGTGGAGTCAATGGCATATCTTAGATCGTGCCCGGCACGATCAGTTACAAATGTGATCAATTTTGCCGATTCGCCCTCTGCCCTGCCCAGCTTCTTATCCAATATCGAGCAAAGTAAACGGATCAGGTCAATATTTTTCCATTCGTTATGGCCGCCGATGTTGTAAGTCGTGCTGGCCTTTGCCTTATGAAATATCACATCAATGGCCCTTGCATGATCTTCTACCCAAAGCCAGTCTCTCACATTCTCCCCTTTCCCATATACGGGAACGGGCTTATTTTGTTTTATATTATTGATAGCCAGCGGGATCAACTTCTCCGGAAAATGGAATGAACCATAATTATTTGAGCAGTTCGAAATCACTACATCCAACCCATAGGTATCATGGTAAGCTCTTACAAAATGATCAGAACTTGCCTTTGATGCGGAGTATGGCGAATGCGGATCGTAATTAGTGGTTTCAGTAAACATACCGTCTTCACCAAGACTGCCGTATACCTCATCTGTCGACACATGATAAAAACGGGTTTTATCATAATTACCTTTCCAGTAATTGCGGGCAGCATTCAGCAATGTTACGGTACCTACCACATTGGTCATCACAAACTCCAACGGACTGGCGATCGACCGGTCGACATGCGATTCAGCAGCCAAATGAATCACTGCATCGGGTTGTTCTGTTTCAAAAAGTTGGTTAATGAAAGCAGTATCCGTAATATCACCCTTTACAAAGCGATAATTTGGCAGATCCTCAATATCCTTTAAGTTGGCCAGGTTACCGGCGTAGGTTAGCTTATCAAGATTGATAATGGTATAGTCCGGGTAATTTTTCACAAACCGGCGCACAACATGCGATCCGATAAATCCCGCTCCTCCCGTAATAACTATTTTCTGCATGTTTTTATTCTAAAATTATTGGATAGGGTTTTGTGAAATGTATTTCTCCCACGCCCATGCCGACGACATCATGGCATCGATGCCCAATTCGGCTTTCCAATGCAATTTTTGTTCCGACTTGGACACATTGCCCCATACTTTCTCCACATCGCCTGCGCGGCGCGGACCAATTGAGTAATTCAATTTTTCACCCGTAACCCGTTCAAAAGCTTTAATGATCTCCAGCACAGTGTTTCCGTTTCCGGTTCCGATGTTGAATACATCATAACCTTTAAACTCGCTTTTCTCCATCAACCGTAAAGCGGCTACGTGAGCTTTTGCCAGGTCGACCACGTGTATATAATCACGAACGCAGCTACCGTCTTTTGTATTATAATCATCGCCAAAAACTGTGATTTTTTCACGTTTGCCAATAGCCGTTTGTGTGATAAATGGCACCAGGTTTTGCGGAACTCCTATAGGTAACTCACCAATCAAAGCTGATTCATGCGCACCAACCGGGTTAAAATATCTTAGGGCGATCACTTTATAGGGTGATCCTGCGGCTACCGTATCAAATAAAATCTCTTCGGCTATTTGCTTGGTGTTGCCATAAGGCGACTGCGCCGGTTTGATAGGCGCCAGCTCAGTAACTGGCAACTCATCCGGCTGACCGTATACCGTGCAGCTTGACGAAAACACAAAGTTAACCGGTTTGCCATAGTAGCCTTCAAGCAAGTTGATCAACGAATAAATATTGTTACGATAGTATTTTAATGGTTTCTGAACTGACTCACCCACCGCTTTAAAAGCAGCGAAATGGATAACGCCTGCAATATCAGGCTCGGCAGTTGCCAGGTTTTGTACAGCGTGCACATCGCTCAGGTCTAGCTCATGAAACACCGGGCGTTTTCCGGTTATTTTGGTGATCTGCTCTAATATTTTAGGCTGTGAGTTAGAAAGATCGTCTACGATCACCGGCTCAAAACCTGCATTGATCAGTTCGACCACCGTATGTGAGCCTATGTAGCCCAGGCCCCCTGTAACTAATATTTTCGACATTATCTTTTATTATAATAGGTAAAATCTTTGTGTTGAATTTCCTGCGCCGAAAGCGATTTGAAATAATCGTAGGTAATTTTCAATCCCTCGCTACGCGATACTTTTGGCTCCCATCCCAGAATCTCTCTTGCCTTAGTAATATCCGGGCGGCGTTGTTTTGGGTCATTTACCGGCAGCGGTTTGCTTACCAGTTTTTGATCGGTGCCGGTTAGTTTGATGATCTCTTCGCCAAATTCTTTTATCGTGATCTCATCCGGGTTACCAATATTCATCGGCAGAAAATAATCACTGAATAGCAAGCGATAAATACCCTCTACCAGGTCATCTACATAGCAAAATGAGCGGGTTTGAGAGCCATCCCCGAACATCGTAAGTGGTTCTCCTCTCAATGCCTGACCAATAAACGCCGGCAATACACGTCCGTCATTCAGTCGCATGCGCGGGCCGTACGTATTAAATATCCTTACAATGCGTGTTTCCAACCCGTGGAAATTATGGTAAGCCATTGTGATAGCTTCCTGGAAACGTTTAGCTTCATCGTACACCCCGCGCGGACCCACCGGGTTCACATTGCCCCAGTATTCTTCGGGCTGTGGGTTTACTGTCGGATCGCCGTAAACTTCTGAGGTCGAGGCGATCAGCATCCGTGCCTTTTTTCCTCTCGCCAACCCTAAAAGATTGTGTGTTCCTAATGAACCTACTTTTAAAGTCTGTATCGGTATTTTTAAATAGTCTATCGGGCTAGCGGGCGATGCAAAGTGAAGAATATAATCCAGCTCTCCGGGCACATGCACAAATTTGGATACATCGTGCTGATAGAATTCAAAATTCGGGAGCTTAAACAGGTGGTCGATATTGCGCAAATCACCGGTGATCAAATTATCCATCCCGATGACATCAAAATCTTCTTTGATAAAGCGGTCGCATAAGTGCGAACCCAAAAATCCTGCGGCACCTGTTATCAGTACCCGTTTACGGTTGTTCATTATTCAATTACTTTTCGGCCTATACTATTGTAGTAGAATCCGCAATCGATCATCTTTTGGAGATCATAAAGGTTACGGCCATCAAAAATAACTTTATTTTTTAGTTGATTCTCAAGCAATTCAAAATCAGGTGTACGAAACACCGACCATTCGGTTACGATCAGTAATGCATCCGCATCTTTAAGTGCCTCGTACTGATCTGCGGCGTAGCTGATTTTATCGCCCAATAAAGTTTTTACGTTCTTCATTGCTTCAGGGTCAAAAGCAGTTACTGAAGCACCTTCTTTCAATAATTCCTCGATAACATACAGCGATGGCGCTTCGCGGATATCGTCCGTTTCAGGCTTAAAGGCCAGTCCCCAAATGGCGAACTTTTTACCTTTTATATCGCCTTTAAAATATTTCTTAACCTTCTCAACCAATAATTTCTTCTGGATCTCGTTCACCTTCATTACCGAATTGAGGATCTTGAATTCATATTCATTTTCCTCAGCAGCTTTAGCAAGTGCCTGAACATCTTTAGGGAAACAGCTGCCGCCGTAACCAATACCCGAGAACAGGAACCGGCGACCGATACGGTCATCCGCACCAATGCCGCGGCGTACCATATCAACATCGGCTCCTACCAGCTCACACATATTGGCAATCTCGTTCATGAAAGAAATTTTGGTTGCCAGGAAGGAGTTAGCGGCATATTTGGTCAGCTCTGACGAACGCTCGTCCATATAGATGATCGGGTTTCCCTGACGGACATAAGGTCCATATAATTCGCCCATCAATTTGCGTGCACGCTCATCTACCGTACCTATCACCACGCGATCCGGTTTCATAAAATCATCCACAGCCACACCTTCGCGCAAAAATTCCGGGTTTGATACCACGGCAAATTCCACATCGGTATGTTGTTTCATAATGGCCGTTACTTTATCAGCAGTACCCACGGGTACAGTCGATTTGGTAACGATCACCTTATATTCTTTCAGCAATTTGGCTATATCTTTTGCAGCACCTAATACGTAGCTTAAGTCGGCAGCGCCATCGCCGCCCGGAGGGGTTGGCAGAGCAAGGAAAATGATCTTGGCTTCAGCAATCGCCTCAGCGAGATTGGTAGTAAAATGTAACCTGTTTTGATTGATGTTCCGGTTAAATAATTGTTCGAGACCAGGTTCATAGATCGGCACCTGGCCGTTCTTCATCATCTCTACTTTTTTCTCGTTAATATCTACACATATAACCTGGTTTCCGGTATCGGCTAAACAGGTGCCCGTAACCAGACCTACGTAACCTGTTCCAACCACAGCAATTTTCATAGTATAAATTCTTTTTAGGTGGATATGAAGCTATATGGTCTGTTTAATTTTCTTTTAGCGGCAGCCATAATGGTTTCATACTTATTTATGTTTTTATAGTTAGTACTTTTACCCCCGCGAAGGTAACAATTTCAAATTCAATGTTGCTGTTTTACAACTTAGGTGTCAGGCTTTATTTCATTTTGATATTTTTTGCTTCTTTTTTTAACAAAAAGGCAAAACTTTGGATCAATGGCCGAAAAAACACCCAATATCAGCAATTCAGCAAAAGCGCGTGGTTCCATTTTGCATCCCTCGGCGAGTATGAACAGGGGCTCCCTGTCCTGATAGCTTACCGGGAGAAGTATCCCCACACAAAAATTATCATAACGTTTTTTTCGCCTTCTGGTTTTGAGATCAGGAAAAATACACCTTATGCTGATGCGGTTTACTACCTGCCGTTGGATACAAAATCCAATGCCCGGAAGTTTATTGATGCCATCGATCCAACTATAGCTGTATTTACCAAATATGAATACTGGTACCATTTTTTTAATGAATTGCATGAAAGGGAAATCTCACTCTATGTTATTTCTGGAATCTTCAGACCTAACCAGGTATTTTTTAAACGGTACGGTGGCCTTCATCGCAAAATGCTCAATTGCGTAACGAGATTTTTTGTGCAGGATGAGAATTCTAAACATTTATTGCAGAGCATTGGCATCAGCTATGTTTCCGTATGCGGCGATACTCGTTTCGACAGAGTTTGGGCAAATGCTCAAAACCCAAAATCATTCCCGGCAATTGCTGAATTTACACAAGGTAAAAAAACATTCATAGCCGGCAGCACCTGGCCCGAGGATGAAGAGCTATTAGCCAAACTGGCGACAGAACACCCTGATTGGAAGTTCATCTTCGCCCCACATGAGATTAAAGAAGAGAAGATCACTAAATTAATTGAGCAATTACCTCTAAATTCAACCATTCGTTATTCCGAAATCTCAAATCTCAAATCTCAAATCTCAAATCTGAATATTCTGATCATTGACAACATCGGTATGCTCTCATCCCTTTATCAATACGGACAGATCGCATACATCGGTGGTGGCTTTGGTGTCGGAATACATAACACGCTCGAAGCCGCAGCTTTTGGATTGCCGGTTATCTTTGGGCCGAATTACGAGAAATTTAAGGAAGCAAAAGATTTGATCGCATTGCAAGTTGGATTTAGCATCAATGATGAAAATGAATTGAAAAAGACTTTCGACTTTTTGACTGAAGACGAGTCACGTTATCAAGCCACCAGCAAAAAGATAAGGGAGTATGTGAAGGAGCATACCGGGGCGACGGAGATGATTATGAAGTATCTTTCTTCCGATAAAAATAAATGATGTCATTTCGACGAATATGCGTTGGGAACAGCGTCGGGCTATGAGGAGAAATCTTATACGATTTGAATATCCGCTTTGCATATTGCAGAAGATTTCTCCTCGCACCCCGCGCCACCCACCTTGCTCGTCGAAATGACATTGTTTTTTAAATGTATCATTATCCTTAATATTGCCCGCTATGGGCTTTTTACAAATCCCCGGTCTGGGCAGGGTACATTATCATGAATACGGCAGCGGCGATAAACCCATGCTGGCCTTTCATGGCTATGGCATGACCGGGAAGCAGTTCCAGGTTTTGAAAGATTCTATCCTAACAAAATACCACGTTTATGGCTTCGATCACTTTTTTCACGGCGAAAGTACACTAGAAGGTTGGGCCGAAGAACATATTCTCGCCGGCATGCCCAAAACGCTGGTAAAAAGTTACCTGGAAGAATGGTTTAAAGTTTATGGCAAGCAAAAAGTATCCCTGATGGCCTACTCCATAGGAGCGAAATTGGCATTGATCCTGCTGGAAGAGTTTCCTGATTGGATAGACGAGATCATCCTGATGGCACCGGATGGTCTTTCGGTTTACAAAGGCTTTGATTTCCTGACCAACAAACCCATCGGCAAATACTTTTTCCGCAATGCGACCAAAAGCAAGTGGATGGCGCCTGCACTTTTAAGAAATCTCAGGAGGATTCACGTTATAGATGATAATTTGTACAATATCGCTTATAACGAGATCGATACTGAAAAGAAAAGGCTGGATGTATATCACACGCTAAACTTGATAAGGCGTCTGCAACCTGATACTGATAAGATCATCCAATTGGTTAATCAGAATCCTATCAAATGCACGATTATATTCGGTGAGGATGATAAATTGTTCCCAAAGTCAGCAGCAAAATCATTTACCGATCAACTAACCAAAGCCGAAATACATGAAGTGCCCCTTGGGCATTGGCTGGTTGTGCCTGCATTAGATGAATATTTAAAAGTTCAGTTCCATTCAAAAGCAGAATAGGAGACTCTTATGGAGTCAAAACATTTATTGATTTAATATTCTATAAACAGGATATTCCTATGGAATACAAAAACTATTAAAACAGCGGACGACCCAGCTCCATAGGAGCCCCCTGTTTATAGAAAAATCAAACGACACATTTTGGGTTCCATAGGAACCTCCTCTTGCATAAAATCTTCGACGCGTATGCCAACCCCCATTATTTATTAGATTTGTCTGAATGATACCTCAGCGCAGCAACCGGCTCATCAAAAAACTGTTCGCCCCATATTTGGCTTACAGGCTGCGCAAAGCATTTAAGGTATTAAAGCATGATGAAATTGAGGTGCTTCCGGGCCATTCTATATTACTACTTTGTAATCATTTTAGCTGGTGGGATGGCTTCTTCGCCGGGCATTTAGTGCATAACTATTTAAAGCGAGATTTCTTCATCATGATGCAGGAAGATCATTTGCAAAAGCGAATGTTTTTTAGACGGGTCGGCGGTTTTTCCATCAACCAAAAATCCAAAGAGGTGGTGAAATCGTTGCAATACGCTGCAGAGTTGCTCGATAATCCCAATAACCTCGTCACCGTTTTTCCGCAGGGTGCATTAGAATCCAATCATATCGATGAGATCAACATCGAGCGCGGTATTGATTATATTGTCAAAAAGATCAAAGGCGATTGCCAGATCATTTATTACTCTGCATTTATTGAATATTTCGAGAGTCTGAAACCATCCGTTTATTTCCGGTTTTTGAACTGCGGCACCAACCGTGATTTTGACTTTGAAAGACTGAAGACGATGATCAATGATCATCATAAAAAAGCATTAAAAGAACAGGTAAATGCGGAACATTAATGATAAAGCCAGGGAACAATTTCATCATTCGGCAAATACTGCATTTCTATGTCACCTGGATAGTATGGCGCCATTTTCATGAGCTGAAGTTTGATCCGGTTGAGATCGCCCCTGATAAATCAATATTACTTATAGCTAATCACTTCAGTTTTTGGGATTCGCTGATTTTATATGTCGTTTGCCGCAAGTTGCTGAAGAAGAAATTCTATGTTATGGCTCGTGAAGATACTACGGTCAAATTTCAATATGTGAAATATGGAGGGGCGTTTTCCATCAATAAGCAATCGCGGGACATGCTGCAGTCATTAGATTATGCCGCTGAGCTGTTGAACGATCCGCAAAACCTGGTGCTCATATTTCCGCAGGGAAAACTGTATTCCAACTTTGTAAATACGGTACAGTTTGAGAAAGGCATCACCCGGATAATGGAAAAAGCCGAAGGAAAATTCCAATTACTATTCGCTACAACTTTTGTGCAATACCTGAAACATAAAAAGCCTACTGCAACCGTTTACCTGAAGACTGAACCATCGTTTAGTAAAAGTTTTGAAGATTTAAAAAACGCTTATCAAATGCATTATGATAATGCTAAATTGCAGCAAACCGAAATTGTGATATAAACGTGCTCATCGTCATCTACGCAACTTTCTTTTTCATCATTCTGCGCTTTGCCGTAACGATATTCAATTTTATTTCGGATCCAAAACTGCGCCGTGTGACCAAAAATTACGATAATTTGGTTTCCATACTCATCCCGGCGCGGAACGAAGAAAAAAACATCCTAACGCTTTTAAAATCCATAGAAAGGCAAGACTACAGCAATTACGAAGTAATTATCCTGGATGATGATTCCAGCGATCGCACTTATGATATCTGTGCTGAATTCGCCGCCAAACATTCTGCATTTAAGGTAGTAAGGGGCAAAGAACTTACCGGGCAGTGGCTGGGTAAAAACTATGCCTGTTACCAGTTAGCCAAACAGGCGCAGGGAGATTTTTTGCTTTTCCTCGATGCCGATGAACAGATTTACGACGGCCTCATCAATAGTGCCGTCCATCGCATGCATTTCCGCAAACTGGCTTTACTGAGCTTGTTTACTAACCAGCAAATGGACACCTTAGGCGAGTTGCTGACGGTTCCGCTAATGCATTATTTACTGCTTAACCTGCTCCCGCTCCGTTTGGTATTCCTGTCAAGAAATTCTGCCGTGTCTGCAGCGAGCGGGCAGTTTATGTTATTCGATGCCGGGGTTTACCGCCAGTACGAATGGCATAAAGGCGCTAAGGATAAGATAGTAGAAGATGTAGAAATCATGAAGCAAGTAAAAGTTCGTGGATTTAACGGAGAGAGTCTGCTCGCCAACGGAATGATCAGTTGCAGGATGTATACCGACTATAACACGGCAATAAATGGCTTCGGGAAGAACTTTCTGGCGGCCTTTAACTATAATATTTTCAGCTTCCTGATTTTCTTGGTGCTACTCATTGCGGGACCCATGATCGTTATTATGACACTGAATTTTCAGTTGATACTAATGATGATCGGACTTATCCTGCTTACGCGGATCATGATCTCACTGGAATCAGGGCAAAATACTTCTATTAATGTTATCTTGCACCCGCTGCAGATGTTCAGTCTTGTGCTGATCGCCTTTTCGGCAATACAAAAGTATTTAACCAAAACTACCGAATGGAAAGGCAGGAAAATCTGAGGCTACCGGGTCTCCACCAACAAGCTGAGGAACTATCCATCAACAGAAAAGCTATTTCTACTATTATCATTTTCCACCTGGTCGGCCTAATTGGTCTTGGCATCCCTTTAACACGGCCTATATTTTTATACATTGTTCCTTATCATTTATTACTGATGCTGGCCGTGCTCGTACTCAATCACAACCGGGTCGACAACCGTTTTATACTTTTCATGGTGCTGATTTTTGCCTTTGGATTTACTGCGGAATGGGTTGGGGTACACAAGCATTGGCTTTTTGGTGATTATTTTTATGGCAACACTTTAGGGATTAAAATATCAGGAGTACCTTTAATCATGACTGTCAACTGGTTCCTGCTCACCTATTCAGCCAGTGTACTGATGCAGCGCAGCCGGTTAAAAAGCATGCTTTTCAGGGTGATTATCGGTGCGTTAATATTAACATTGCTTGATCTATTGATCGAACCTGTAGCTGTGCGATTGGATTACTGGCACTGGGCCGACGGGGTTGTTCCTTTTAAAAATTATCTCTCGTGGTTTTTGGCAGGTGTGGTAATGCTTTTCATCTACGAGTTGTTCCGTTTTAAATACCAGCGGGTTGTGGCACCCGTGTTCCTGCTGATCCAATTTATTTTCTTCGGAATATTACACTTAGTGCAAGTAATTTTTTTAGCGTAAATTTGTAGCGCTATGGGCGATTATCAGTTACAGGTAACTATCGATCAGGATTCAGGGTTTTGCTTTGGGGTGGTGTATGCTATCGATATGGCAGAAGAAATACTTGAGCAAGATGGTTATCTGTATTGCTTAGGCGATATCGTACATAACGACGAAGAAGTAGAACGCTTGAAAGCAAAAGGGCTTAGAATTATCGGTCATGATGATTTGAAAGACCTGCACAATGAAAAAGTATTGATCCGCGCACATGGCGAGGCTCCTGAAACTTACCGGTTAGCACTTGAAAACAACATTATGCTGATCGATGCTTCCTGCCCGGTAGTATTAAAGCTCCAAAATCGCATCAAAACTTCACACGATAGCAACGAGAAGATATTGATCTTCGGCAAGCACGGCCACGCTGAAGTGATCGGGTTGTCCGGTCAGACCAATAATGAAGCTTTGGTTTTCCAGGATATTGCTGAGTTGGATGAAGTAGAATTGCCTCAAAAGATCACCTTATATAGCCAGACCACCAAAAGCACCGAAAAATTCTACGATATAAAGGATAAACTGATCGAACGCGGTTATGAGGTAAAAGCTAATGATACCATTTGCCGACAGGTATCCAACCGCGATAAAGACCTGCCCGCTTTTGTGGCTAAGTTTGATAAAATCGTGTTTGTCTCGGGCCGAAAATCATCTAATGGAAAAGTGCTGTTTGAAGTTTGCCGCAAGCATAATCCAAATACCTATTTCATTTCATCGCCTGATGAATTGGATAAATCCCTGTTCGCACCGGGTGATAAGGTAGGCATTGCAGGAGCTACTTCCACCCCTATGTGGTTGATGGAAAATGTAAAAGACGCGCTGGAGAAGTTTTAATCACCTTTCTCATTTATTAGCAATAATTTACCTCCAAAATTCATCGCGGAGAAATTTATCTTATTTTTGCGCCTCATATGGGCAAAAAGGGAGTTTTAATAATTAACCTGGGTACGCCTGACAGTCCGTCGACTGCCGATGTGCGTAAATATCTTCGTGAATTTTTGATGGACCCCCGGGTGATCGATATTAACCCGATCTCTCGCACATTGTTGGTTAAAGGTCTCATTGTGCCTACCCGTGCCCCTAAATCGGCCAAATTATATCAGAAGATATGGGATCCAAAAACAGGCTCTCCTTTATTGCATTATAGCTTATTACAGCAACAGCTTTTACAAAAACGCCTGGGTGACGATTATATCGTTGAACTGGCTATGCGTTATCAAAGCCCAAGCATTGAATCTGCTTTAGAGCGACTGAAAGCTGCTTTGGTGGACAGTATACAGGTTATCCCGATGTTCCCTCAGTATGCCTCAGCAAGTACTGGTTCGGTATATGAGAAAGTAATGGGATTAGTTGGGCAATGGCCTACCAGTCCGACAATCTCTTTCATTAACTCGTTTCACGATAATAAATTGATGATCGAGACTTTTGCTGACAATGCCCGCAAACACAATCCTGAAACTTACGATCATATCTTGTTCAGTTTTCACGGTTTGCCGCAACGCCAACTGATCAAGGCTGATCATACGCATAATCATTGCTTAAAGTCGGCCGATTGTTGCCAGACGCTTACTGATAAAAATAAATTCTGTTATTCAGCTCAATCTTATCATACTGCAAAACTGATTGCTGAAGAACTGAATATCCCAAAAGAAAACTATACCGTTTGCTTCCAATCACGCCTGGGCAGTGATCCATGGGTACAACCCTACACCAGTGAAGTAGTAGCGCAAATGGCAAAAGAAGGTAAAAAACGCCTGCTGGTATTTTGTCCTGCATTTGTGGCTGATTGCCTGGAGACCGTTTACGAAGTGACTACTGAATATGGCGATGAGTTTAAAGCCCTTGGCGGTGAACACGTGCAACTGGTTGAAAGTCTGAATGATTCTCCGAAGTTTATTGAGGCTTTGGCGGGGATGGTGCGGTAATACCTTCTTTCCAAATTGTCATTCTGAGCATAGCGAAGAATCTATTACTACATATGTTGGGTACCTGAAAGCTTCACAGAATAGATGCTTCACTCTCGTTCAGCATGACAAAATCATTACTACCCTATTAGTTCACTCACAATTTTCGCCGATAACAAGCACAACGGAATCCCACCTCCTGGGTGCACACTACCACCGCAGAAATAAAGTTTTTTGATTTTGGACGACCGATTGGCATGACGCAAAAATGCAGCATAGCGATTATTGGAACTTATGCCGTAAATAGAACCCTGATAGGACGAGGTCTTGCCTTCGATAGAGCGGGGATCAAGAATAGACTCTGAAATGATCAGCTCCCCGACGTCAGTCTTCAATATTTGCGATAGCTTTTTGATAATATTTCCTCTCGCATCTGCAATCAACTGCTCCCAATCCTGACCTTTGTTGGATGGCACGTTGATCATCACAAACCAATTCTCGCAACCCGGCGGCGCATCATCCGGCTTTAGTTTTGAGGTGATATTGATATAGACCGTCGGATCGTGATAGATCGTTTGTTTTTGCCAGATGTAATCGAACTCCGCCTTATAATCATCGCTGAAGAAGATATTGTGCAGATCCAACTCCGGGAATTGCTTTTTGATACCCCAATAAAATATCAATGCCGAGCTGCTTCGCTCCTGCTCAAGAACTTTTTTAGGCTGATATTGGGGGTATTGGCCTAACAGCTTATGATAAGTAAACCATACATCCATATTGGATACCACTATATCGGCATCAATTACCCTCTTATTTATACTAATGCCAACTGCCTTTTTATTCTTTAAAATGATCTCATCAACTTTGGACCGGTAATGAAACTTCACACCTAACGACTCAGATAATTCTACCAGGCAGTTTGTAATCTGATGCATTCCACCTTCAGGAAAATAAGCACCAAAATGCTGCTCCAGATGAGGTATCACATTCAATGTAGCAGGGGCCTGGTAAGGATCTGAGCCATTGTAAGTAGCATAGCGGTCTGCATATTGCTGCAAACGTTTGTCCACAAAAAACTGGCTGTTTGCCTCGTGCATGGTTCTGAGGCTATCGATCTCGCCAAATTTCAGCAGGGATTTGATGGCTTTCCAATTCAGAAATGATTTCAGCTGATCAAGCGATCTTTGCAGAAAAACATGATCTGTTAATTCATAAATTCTACCGCTTTTTTTGATGTATTGTCGAAGCGCATTTCCTTCTCCTGTGAGTTGGTCCACCTCGTTGATAAATTCCTTTTCATCAGCATAGGAGGTTATCAGACTACCGTCTTCGTAAAAGTATTTGCAGATGATGTCCAGTCTCTGATAACTGAAAAATTGGGATGGATCTTTGCCTGCCAATCGAAACAACTCATCTATATACTGCGGCATAGTCAGTAAACTCGGACCTGCATCGAAGCGAAAACCGTCTTGTCTGATCTGAGTTAGCTTACCACCTGGATAATCATTCGCCTCAAAAACCTCTACTGCATAACCTTTGACAGACAGACGAATAGCTGTGGCAATTCCGGCAGTTCCGGCACCTATGATCAAAGCTTTTGGCATAATGGAAAGTTACGAGACTATACAAACTGCATAGCATACTTTATAAAGTTACTGGTCAGACCGAAGTCTTCCGTTCCCTTACGGCGAATGAAGTAGAAATCGCGTATGATCTTTAATCCTTCAATAGGCACTTCCACCAAATCTCCTTCTGCCAACTGGCGCACTATGGACGGTCGTGGCATAAAGCCCAGGCATTGATCGGCTAACAGAAAATTTTTCAGGGCTTCGGTACCACCAAGCCTGATCTTGACTGAAAGATCTGCCGGTTTTATGTGATGATCTGACAATGCTTTTAACAAGGCATTCAACGTCCCCGAACCACGCTCTCGTAAAGCGATGGGTGTTTTCAGAAGTTGTTTGAGTGTTAACGATTTACCTGACAATGGACTTTTTGATGAACAAACCGGGATCACCTCATCGCTCATGAAAGGGTTATAGGAAACTGTAGTGAGTTTATTATCTACTTCGATAATACCGATATCTACCTCGTGATTTAACAAGGCATTTAGGATGTATTCTGAGTTACGGTTCACCAGCTGTATATCTACATTGGCATATTCACGCTGAAAGCCTGAAAGAATTGAAGGTAAAATATATAAGGCGATTGTTGTACTGGCCCCCAGCCGCAAATGCCCGGCTGCCTGTGATACATTACTCAGGATTGACAGGTCATATTCTATTTTACGTTCGATCTCGGTAGCCTGAAGCAAGTTTTCATTTAACCGCTTCCCTGCTTCGGTTAGCAAAATGCTGTTGCCTTTTCTCTCGAACAAAGGCACTTTATACTGATCTTCCAACGCCTTGACGTGTTTGCTGATGGCCGGTTGCGTAACAAACAGCACCTGTGCTGCTTTTGAGAAGCTCAAATTGGCAGCAACTTCCATAAACACACGATGAGCAAAGGAGATCATGCGGCTAAGTTAGTTGATTGGGTTGATTATGGGAAGAGCTGTTTGATGAGTAAACAGGATAATAGTTAGCATTAGCGAAAAAGCATGATGATGAGTTTTGGCTAAAGCCATATTTTTTACGATTTGTTATCCGTTGGCTAAAGCCAACGGCAATGAATTAATGCCTCAATATCCTTTGGTAATAACGGGAGTTAAGCATAACGAAGAATTTAACTAAAGCCATAACTCTGCTATCAGGCGTCAGTTCGCCAAAATCAACGGAAATGAATTGATATAGTTTATTTGTCTATTATATTTCATTGGTTTTGATAATTATCCAGCTTATAATAAATTGATTCATTGCCGTCCCATTTATGGGACGGATAATAGGCAACAGAAAAATGGCTTTAGCCAAACCTATGCGAGCTGCATAATTTATGCTTATCTTAGATACCTAAATCTGATAATCAAACCTTATCATGTCATTCGTAAAAATCTGGGTGCATTTAGTATTTGCGACCAAAAATCGGGAGCCGCTTCTTTCTAAAAATTTCAGGTATGACCTTCATAACCACATAATTCAAAACTGTAAAGAGAAGGATATATTCCTGCAAACCATAAATGGATATACCGACCATATACATTGTTTAATTTCGTTAGGCAAAGATCAAACCATTTCAAAAATAAGTCAGCTAATTAAGGGCGAGTCATCCCTTTGGATAAATAAGAATAATTTCACTGATGGAAAATTCAGTTGGCAAGACGATTACTTTGCAGTCTCTGTAAGCGAATCACAGGTTGAAACCGTTGTCAACTATATTAAAAATCAGGAACAGCATCATGCTAAAAAATCATTTGATGATGAAGTTCAAGAATTTATGACTAGGTATGGCTGGCAAAAAATAGAAGCATAAAACCTGCAAACTACTTCTTCACAAACTTCACCTGGTACAGATGCGGCCATTTTTTGCCGGTGACAAACATGCGCTGACCTTTTGCATCCCAGGCAATACCATTCAGCACATTGTTGCCCTCGTCAAAACCTTCAGGGCGTTGATTCTCCGGGTAAAGGTTCTTCATATCGATCTTTTGTAATACAACGCCGGTTTTAGGGTCAATAACAACGATGATATCAGTGGTATACACATTCGCATAAATTTTCCCGTCGACATACTCCAACTCGTTAATGCTGTCTATGCCTTTTTGATCATCATAAACGTCAATAAAACCAATTTGCTGATAGGTATCCTTATTTAAAAACCAGATGCGGTTGGTGCTATCGTCCATGTAAAGCTTGGTACCATCGTTAGTCATGCCCCAGCCTTCAACACCCACATTGTTCGGAGCGGTACTTAATAATTTGAAGGTATTCTTATCATACACCAATGCTACTTTTGGGTCTTTCCAGGTAAGCATCAATATTTTATTGCCGATAATAGCGCTCCCTTCACCAAAATATTGCGAATCCAGTTTTGCCACCTGCACAGCTTTGCCTGTTTCCAGGTTCACCTTTCGCAGCGTAGATTGTCCTTTAGTTCCGGTGCTTTCATACAAATAACCATCCTGATATAAAAGCCCCTCGGTGTACGAACTGGTATCATGAGGATAAACCTTTTCAACTTTATAGGTATAAAGCTCAGGAGCCTTAGGCGCGAGCAGTACTATATTGGTCGACGCTTCCTGGCTTTTACCGCCCTGGTATAATTTGGCGGTAATAACTCTCGGCCCTAAATGCATTGCATCTGTTTTAAGACTAACTGCTGATGAATCCTTTTTTGAAGCAAATCGCACGGAGTCAACCGTGTATACAATAGAATCGGGTTTGGTATCGGCAGGATAACTTAGTTTCACTGATACTTCTTGTCCTTGTTTGTAGCTGGCCCCTGCTTCCGGGGTAATGGACAAGCTGGTTCCCTGGGGCCTTTTATTACAGCCGGCGCAACCAAATGCCAGCATAGCAACTGCTGTTAAAAGCAGGATAGTATTATTTCTCATAGTTAATCGGCAGATGGCCAAAAGGCATCTTCAATATGTTTTAATATATAATTTTCGTTCCGGTCAAATAAAACGGATATGATATCAAACCGCACCTCGCCCTGGTGATCCATCAGGTAAATATATTCATCCGCTGCATCAGCCAGTAATCTTTGCTTGCGCCTATCTACAAAATCTTCAGGTTCGCCAAATCCGTTACCTGTCCTGGTTTTTACTTCTGTAAAGATGATCATCCTGTCTTTATAGGCAATCAGGTCGACTTCGGCTTTCCCATGCGTCCAGTTCTCGTCTAATATTTCGTAACCCAAACCCTCCAGAAATGTTTTTGCCAAACTTTCGCCCTTGCGGCCAAGATCAAGGTGCTGCGCCATTATTTAATGATCACAGAGCCTAAATAATCCGAAATACTCTTCTCCACCTTTTTCATTTGCATGTATTGCGTCAGCAAAATTTCGGTATTCTCATCTCCTTCAGCTGTTTGCAGTTCGGTACGCAGGCTATCCAATATCTTACCCACCTTATGTTTTTTCAGGTGAAATATCGCTCCCAAAATAGTTGCTTTCATGTTCACCTGCTCATCCGGCACTAAAATCTTGTGCATCTCATACCAGTTTTCGCTTAACGTATACCTGGTGGCTAATAGTGTGACGGTCAGATCAACAATTTCCTTATCTGCATGATGAATAAATACCTGCTCATCCGGCAACACGCCATTTTCTACCTCTTTGCTATATAACTCGACAAACTTTTTACTCGGACTATGCTCAAATTCCACATCTGCCAACTCAGCTATCATAAACGGTCCGATATAAGTATTGGCAATCCCATCCCAATCGATCATTTTATTGCCGTAAAGAAGCAGCAAACGAATAATTTCTTTTTCCTGACTATGGTCTTCTTTTACTGGCCTTTCGAGCGGAACTTCCTCTACCGGATACGGCTCCAGCATCTCCGGCTGCTTCGCTCCTTGCTGTGCATCCTTCTTGGACTTGGCAAGTCGCATTTTATTGAGTTCCGAAAGCAATGCACGCTCATCAATCTGTAAGATATGGCTGCAATCCTTTATAAAAACAGATGCCTTAATTGAGTCCGGTATTTTAGCGATACTCTCAACCACTTCACGGATCACCTCTGCACGCTTTATCGGATCAGGACCGGCTTCTTTCAAAAGAATGTCGGTTTTATAAAGGATGAAGTCCTTCCTGTTTTGATCGATGTGATTTTTGAAAGCATTGGTACCCACGCTGCGGACGTAAGAATCAGGGTCGTGTCCATCCGGAAACAGTACCACCTTTACATTCAGGCCTTCTTCCAGGATCATATCTAATCCACGCAGTGATGCTTTAATACCTGCAGCATCGCCATCATACAGGATAGTTATATTCTTGGTAAACCTGCTGATCAGCCTGATCTGCTCTACCGTGAGCGAGGTACCTGATGAGGCCACTACATTTTCAATGCCTGCCTGGTGAACAGACAATACGTCGGCATAACCCTCTACCAGGTAGCAATTATCCTCATCCCTTATCGCTTTTTTGGCAAAATACAGGCCGTATAAAACGTTAGATTTATGGTAGATCTCTGACTCAGGCGAGTTTACATATTTCGGAACATTCTTGTCGGTCTTCAGCGTTCGTCCGCCGAAGGCGATGACCCGACCTGTAAACCCGTGAATCGGGAACATTACCCGGCCACGGTAGCGATCATATAGTCCGCCGTTATCGCGTTTAACCGATAGGCCACTTTCTACCAAAAACTCTTCCTGATAACCCTCTTTTAAGGCCTGACTAGAAAAGGCTTCCCATTGGTCAGGCGAGTAGCCCAACTCGAATTTCTTTATCGTTTCGTTGTTAAAACCGCGCTCTTTAAAATAGCTAAGGCCGATGTTCTGCCCTTCTTCACTATTCAATAAACTTTCGTGAAAGAATTTAGCAGCATACGCGCTGACGATCATCAGGCTTTCGCGGTGATTCTCTTCTTCTTTGTTTTCGTGCGATTCAACCGTTTCCTCAACCTCGATGCTGTATTTATTGGCCAGCCACTTTAAAGCCTCCGGATAGGTAAACTTCTCCAGTTCCATCAAAAAAGTGACCGCAGAGCCACCCTTTCCTGACGAGAAATCTTTGAAAATGCCTTTTGCCGGAGATACGGTGAACGACGGCGTACGCTCGTTGGCGAATGGGGATAAACCCACATAATTTGCGCCGCGTTTTTTTAATTGCACAAACTCACCAATCACCTCGACAATGTCGATGGCTTCCATAATGCGGTCGATGGTGGTTTTGGTAATCATAAAACAGTTTACAAATGTAGGGTATGGCGGCCTTAATTTAGGAATTATTTAGCTGCCTTCGCTTTAAAAAAGTAATGGCTATACCGACTAATACGATAACACTGCCTGCAATTTCCTTAAGCTCAAGCTTCTCGTTCAGAAAGAACATTGCCCATATACCAGCGATCACTGTTTGGCTAAGTAGCGCAACCGAAACCTTTGTAGCATCTAAATAATTCAACGAGTAATTGATCGTTATCCACCCGGCCAACTGGCAAATCAAACCCATGCCTAATAGGTACAGCCAGGTTGAAGTTGGGAAGCCAAGCAATGCATTGTGCTGAAATAGGCAGATCAGAAAAAGGAATACCGATGCGCCCAGCATATTATAGAACATGAAAGTGCCCGTGGTTATCCTTTGCAGAATGCCTTTGGTGATCATGATATAAATAGCGTAAAATAAACTGGCGATCAATGCCAGTATCAACCCGATATTAAATTGCAAATGAAAAATTTGTTGGTATCCCACCAATATCACCATGCCGAAAATAGCTATCCAGGTACCTATCCAGAATGAAGCCCCTGATTTTTTCCTCAAGATCAGGAAGCTTAACAACCCCACCCAAAGCGGTGCAAGGTTAGCTATCAATGTAGAGATTGTGGCGCTGATCTTCATCAACGAAAGGTTCCATACAGCGATATCTGCCCCAAACACTACGCCACCCAGTAAGGCAACCAGCAAATCTTTCCGTTCTATTTTTAGATTACCTTTGACGATGCAATACGGTACCAGGAATATCCAGGCAAAAAAAATGCGGTAAAAACCCGATGTAATAGCCGGCGCAACCGAAAGCTTGACAAATATCGGCGAGAAGGAAATGCAGATAATGCCGATAATGAGGCTGGCCTTAGGGTTCATCATATTGTTTGCTGCCAAAAATACATTATAAGTCAGTATTTTAATATCTGGTGTAGCAAATACTGTGGCAATCGCGTATATTGTTCAAACTAAACTTTCTTCATGAAAAACCTTGCCTGCCTTATCCTTTCGACTATCGCACTATTATCAGTTTCCTGCTCAAAAAGACCACATTGCTGCGTGTCGCCGAATCCGGAATTAATAACCGCACAAAGAAATGGAGTTAACTGGACGTTGCCTATTATTAAGAGTGAGATTAGCAAGAATAAAGTAATCTCTCTATCTACCGTCGGGCCGCAGTTATTATATACCGCAACCGACTCGCTGGCTATTAATCTACAATATACCGGCATTGGGACCTACACGCCCTCGGATTTAAACATCGCTTACACCGTTTTCTCGAACGGCTCAAAAACCACTTACATGCTCGATCAAACCTACGAAAACAGGATAGAGATCACAGACTTTGTCCCACCACAAAATGAACCGGAGACGACAACTGACCCGACAGAGATGAAAGCAACTTTTAACCTGCGGTTTACCGACCCCGGACACACCACAACTGTAACCTTTTTAGACGGAAAAATCGCTGCGCATTTAGGTAATTAGTTGTATTTTTGCGCCTCAAAATATTTATTATGAGTCAGCGCACAAAGATCAAAGCATTGCTTGAGAGCGAGCAAACCAACATTGAAGTAACGGTTAAAGGGTGGGTACGTACCTTCCGTAATAATCAGTTTATAGCTTTGAATGATGGCTCGACCAATAGCAATATCCAGATCGTGGTTGATTTTGAAAACACTGACCCAAACCTGTTAAAGCGAATTACTACAGGTGCTGCCTTAAGTGTGGTTGGCGAACTGGTAGCATCATTAGGCAAAGGCCAGAAGGTAGAAGTTAAAGCAAAGCAAATCGAAATATTAGGCGACAGCGATCCTGAAAAATACCCGCTTCAGCCTAAAAAGCATAGCCTGGAGTTTTTGCGGGAAATTGCACACCTGCGTTTCCGTACCAATACTTTTGGTGCAGTGTTCCGCGTGCGCAACAGCTTGTCATATGCCGTGCATACTTTTTTCCAGGAGCGTGGCTTTGTTTACCTGCATACACCTATCATAACTGCTTCGGATGCGGAGGGTGCAGGTGAGACTTTTCACGTCACTAATTTCGATCTGGAAAAAGTACCTTTAATGAGTAGCAAGTTTACAAAAGCTAAACTATTATATTTTAATAATCTTTATGCTTTTATTAAAGACAATGGACTATTAGATAATTATAACGAGATAGACACAAAACTTCAAGATATTGCTATCAGTTCAGATGACGAAGATGAAACAAATTGGAACTTCAAAAAATTAATCACAGCAAATTCCTATTTAGTTGATCAGATAGCTTACAATCATTTCTTATTCAATGATGATGTCAAAGATTTGATATCGAAGTTCTATTTGAAAGTGAAAAGCAAAGGGTTTTTCCCAAAATCAAAAAGTCAAAAAAGAGATAATTCTACATATGATTTGCCTTTTTGGTTAACCGAAAGTATAAATGATAGCATCAAAACTCACAAACTTAGCAAGCTATATCCGTGGTCTGCTGTTTTAAGCCTGTCATTTAACAATATTAGGTTTATTAGAAAAGAGTTAAGTGTTAGTACGAAACGGAAAGTTGATTACAGCGCAGACTTCTTCGGTCGTGCTACTAACTTAACAGTTTCCGGTCAGCTGGAAGGCGAGTTGGGTGCAATGGCATTGAGTGACGTTTATACTTTCGGACCGACTTTCCGAGCTGAAAACTCTAATACTACACGCCATTTGGCTGAATTTTGGATGATTGAGCCTGAGGTGGCCTTTAATGACCTGGAAGACAATATGGACCTGGCCGAGGCATTTTTAAAATACCTCATCGGCTATGTGCTGAAGAACAATGCGGAGGATATCGAATTCCTGAGCCAGCGTTTGGCAGAAGAAGAAAAGCAAAAGCCGCAAAACGAGCGTTCGGAATCAACGCTGATCGAGAAACTGCAGTTTTGCCTGGATAATGATTTCCAGCGCCTTACTTATACCGAGGCTATCGATATATTAAAAGAATCGACCCCGAATAAAAAGAAGAAGTTTACCTACCCGGTTGAAGGTTGGGGAACCGATCTGCAATCGGAACATGAGCGCTATTTGGTTGAGAAACATTTCAAAAAACCGGTGATCCTGACCGACTATCCAAAGGAGATCAAAGCATTCTACATGCGTCAGAACGACGATGGCAAAACCGTAAGGGCAATGGATATCCTGTTCCCGGGCATCGGCGAGATCGTCGGCGGTTCGCAGCGCGAAGAGCGGCTGGAAAAACTTGAGCAACGCATGACCGAAATGGGCATCCCAACGGAAGAACTGTGGTGGTATTTGGATACCCGCCGCTTCGGATCTTGTCCGCATGCAGGCTTCGGTTTGGGGTTTGAGCGTATGGTTCAGTTTGTTACCGGTATGGGTAATATCAGGGATGTGATACCGTTCCCAAGGTTCCCGAAGAATGCTGAATTCTGACCGCTGATTTTCGTTGATTTATATGATTACGTTGATTTCTAAATTGTTTTATAAAATCAACGTAATCACCCCAATCATTAATAATCAACGGTTCTGACAATGCCGAAAATTCAACTCACAACCTCCATCAACGCTCCCATCGAAAAAGTCTTCGACCTGTCAAGAAGCATCGATCTGCATATGGAATCGACCAAACAAACAGGTGAGCAAGCCATTGCAGGTAAAACAATCGGATTGATTGAATTAGGCGAAACCGTTACCTGGCGAGCCAGGCATTTTGGTATCTGGCAAACACTTACTTCAAAGATCACTGAATTTAACCGGCCTAATTTGTTTGTTGATGAAATGGTAAACGGGGCTTTCAAGAGCTTTCGGCATGAACATCATTTTACTGCTTCAGGTAATCAGACTATAATGAAGGATATTTTTGAGTTTGAATCACCGATGGGGATTATTGGTAAGATATTCAATAAGGTGATTTTAACCCGTTATATGACGAAGCTTTTGAAGGAGAGGAATAGGGTGATAAAGGACGTGGCGGAAGCTAGTCATTAAAAAACTTGAACCTGATTGGTTCATCATCTTCAGAAACACATTCATTTCTTACCTTAATACTTTTTGCTTCCACATCTCTTTTGAGTTGTCTCCATGTCTTCCCCCACAGTGTGGCAGCTGGATATGTCTTACTTTCAAAATCCTTTGTAATTATTCTCATACAGACGGGCATTTTAGTCGGTTGTTCAAATACTACCTCTTGAATGTCCGACAATCGATACAACTTCCTTGTCCAAAATAAATTATGATTACGAATTTGAATATAATGTTCGGAAAGTTCAATATAGTGAAGGAACCAAACTAATCTTGAAACTAAGACAGAGAAAATCAGAATAAAGAATATTACCAACCTCCAATGTTCTATATTCAATATTGAGACATAAAGCAAACCACTCATAATCAACCACAAAAGGATTCCATAAAAATTGACAAACTGACTTCCCTTATAAACTACAAATTGTTCATTTGTTGCTTCTTCAACGGTCGGCTCAGTAATTTCAGGTCCAACATAGTTTACTTTATCTATAACGACACATTGAATAAACTTTTTTATCTCTGGAGTATTTGCGTACATTGAATCCAAAAAGATTCTTTCCTTTTCAACCTCGAATTTAAGTTTAACACCCTCTTTTTCTGTTCCAAGAAGGAAAGGTCGCTTTCCCGAAAGTTCCATTTTTTCAAGGTCTTTCCAAAAGTATACGGCTGAACCATTAAAAGTAATTGATTGGCTGTCCAATTCAATGTGAGGCGAGCTCTTAAGAAATCTATGTATAGTATAAATAGTAGCTGTTACAACTAATATGAACAAGGGTACTAATCCGTAATTCCTGGCCTCAAATGCTGTTGAGTTATATTGACTGATAAATATGCCACCAATCATCAAAGCCATGAAAGAATAAAATAAACAACAGAGAAGTAATGGAAAGTAAAATCCATGAACGCTTCTGCGGCTTATAATGGTCTCCATATTTCAGGTTTAGGTCTTTACCAGGGATCAATTCCCCAACTGCTTCAATGCCATATAAGCCATCAACCCGGTGCTTACTTTAAAAGCATCTTCTTCCACATCAAAAGTTGGTGTATGTACAGATGAAGTAATACCGCGGCTTTCGTTACGGGTTCCCAAGCGGTAAAAGCAGGAATCAGCCACCTGGGTGTAGTAAGCAAAATCTTCTGCGGCCATCCAGATATCCAGATCGAGTACATTCTCTTTACCTAAATAATCTTCAGCATAACCACGTACTGCGGCAGTGAGCTTTTCCTCATTGATCAGGAAAGGATAACCACGCATTATATTGAAATCACAGCTTCCGCCCATGCTTTCGGCAATGCCTTCAGCCATTTTTTTCATTTTCTTATGAGCATCAGCGCGCCATGCCTCATCCATCGTACGGAAAGTTCCTTCCAGGTAAACTTCATTTGGGATTACATTGGTGGCGCCATTAGCGATCACTTTACCAAATGAAAGTACCGACGGGCTCTTAGGATCGTTATATCTGCTGATAATAGTCTGTAACGCAGTTAAAATATGTGCGGTAATAATCACCGGATCAATGTTAGCCTGCGGTTGCGCGCCGTGACCTCCTTTACCTTTCACAGTTACATAGATCTCATCTGTTGAGGCCATGTATTTTCCTGCACGAAAACCTACCTTACCTGCATCTATCCAGGGCATTACATGCTGACCAATCACGGCCTGGGGTTTTGGATTTTCCAATACGCCTTCCTGTATCATTAAGCTGGCACCACCGGGTAATTTCTCTTCCGCTGGTTGAAAGATCAGCTTCACCGTTCCGGCAAATTGGCTTTTTAATTCCGTTAATATTCTAGCGGTACCTAAAAGCGACGATGTATGTGCATCGTGCCCACAGGCATGCATCACACCATTATTTTGAGACTTGTAAGGAACATCATTAGCTTCCAGGATAGGCAAGGCATCCATATCCGCACGCAATGCCACTACCTGGTCGGATGGTTTATCGCCTTTTATCAGGGCTACCAAGCCTGTATTGGCCATTTTGTGATATTCCAGGCCCATATCTTCCAGCTTTTTAGCTACGAATGCAGACGTCTCTACTTCATGAAAAGAAAGCTCCGGGTTGGCGTGTAAATGGCGACGGTTGGCAACTACCTCGTCAAAAATGTTTTGGGAAAGCTGTTGTATGTTTTCTTTAGTCATCTGTATCCTGTTTGGGCGGGGTGATCTTTTCCTGGATGATAAACATCCCTGTGAATAATTTTTTTAAGTCGTTTTGCAGTTTTTCAGCATCCAAACGGGTCCTGAAATCTCCTACGCGAACTTTAAAATTAGGTTCGTTATAAATAATATAGCTCTTTGTATCCGGAAATTGCTCCAGGAATTTAGCCTGAGCATTGTAAGCGTCTTTTCTGTTCTCCCCGGTAAATATCTGCACCCGGAAACCATTCAGGGTCATGGCATCGGCACCCTTGTTCAGTTCGAGTCTGTGGGCTGCAAATGTATCTATCCGGGCATCTTTTATCACCTCCACCCTACCCCGTGTTTGTGCCCCGGCCGCAAATGCAAAGAAAATAAAAAAGCAGCACTCGCTTAATTGCAAAATAGCTTTAAAACGTGATGCTGCTTTCATATCGTAAATTTTTATCTGACGTCATTGCGAGGAACGAAGCAATCTCCCTTTATGCAGATCAATTTTCCGCGAATACTTTTCTATCCGCTCTGTACAGCAAAGAGATTGCCACGCTATCGCTCGCAATGACGGGTCGGTTTATTTATGCTTGACCTACCCCGTGGCAGTTCTTATATTTTTTACCGCTGCCACAAGGACAAGGATCATTCCTGCCTATTTTTTGTTCTACCCTTACCGGGGTAGCCTTTGGCTGAGGCACGTCTCCGAAATCGTTCATCGGCGAACCACTTGATTCGGTCACCAGCTCAGGTTTCGAGGTACGCATTTGCCTCATATCTGTTTTCGGCTGCGGCTTAGCTTCTCTTATCTCTTCAGGTTCCTGCTGAACCGGAATACCGCCCCTGAACAGGAAGCTTACCATCTCTTTGTTCACAGTTGCCAGCATCTGGCGGAACAATTCAAACGCTTCGAACTTATAAACCAGTAATGGGTCTTTTTGTTCGTATACTGCATTCTGTACCGATTGCTTCAACTCATCCATTTCGCGCAGGTGTTCTTTCCATGCATCATCTATCAGGTAAAGCACTACGTTCTTTTCAAACGATTTGAACACTTCTGCACCCTTATTCTCAACAGCTTTCTTAAGCGGAACTGACACTTGTATACCATGGATACCATCAGTAAACGGAACCACAATATTTTCGATATACTCGCCACGGGTGGTGAACACATCCTTCAACACAGGAAATGCCTGTTGCGCTATCGCTTCTGCTTTACGTTTGTAGAAAGCCGTAACCTCGTGGAATACCCTCTCGGTAAGCTGATTGATATTTGTTGAAGCGAATTGATCTTCATTAATCTCAGTATCGACAGAGAATACGCGGATCAACTCCAACTGGAATCCTTCGTAATTATTTTCTTCTTTGTATTGGGTAACAACATCAGCTGCAACATCATATATGGTGTTGTTTATATCTACGTCTAAACGCTCTCCAAAAAGTGCGCTTTTACGTTTAGAATAAATTACGGTACGCTGTGAGTTCATCACGTCGTCATATTCCAGCAAGCGCTTACGGATACCGAAGTTATTTTCTTCTACTTTCTTCTGCGCACGTTCGATAGATTTAGTGATCATCGAGTGCTGGATCACTTCGCCCTCCTCGATACCCATACGCACCATCAGGTTAGATATACGCTCTGAACCGAATAAACGCATCAGGTTATCTTCCAGCGATACGAAGAACTGGGTAGAACCCGGGTCGCCCTGGCGTCCTGAACGACCGCGTAACTGCCTGTCTACACGACGTGACTCGTGGCGCTCGGTACCTACAATGGCCAAACCACCTGCATCTTTTACACCCGGCCCAAGCTTAATATCCGTACCACGACCGGCCATGTTGGTGGCAATGGTTACCGTACCGGACTTACCGGCCTCAGCTACGATGTCAGCTTCTCTCTGGTGCAGTTTTGCGTTCAGTACGTTATGTTTGATACCGCGCAGTTTCAGCATACGGCTTAGTAATTCAGATATATCAACGGATGTTGTACCTACCAGAACCGGCCTGCCAGCCTCGGTCAGTTTTACGATCTCGTCGGCTACAGCATTATATTTTTCGCGGATGGTACGATATACCAGATCCTGGCGGTCATCACGGATAATTGAAGTATTGGTTGGTATTTCCACCACATCCAACTTATATATTTCCCAGAACTCACCTGCTTCGGTAACGGCTGTACCGGTCATGCCGCAAAGCTTGTGGTACATCCTGAAATAGTTTTGCAGGGTGATGGTCGCAAAAGTTTGGGTGGCATCTTCCACCTTTACATTTTCTTTTGCTTCGATAGCCTGGTGCAAACCGTCAGAATAACGGCGGCCATCCAGAATACGGCCTGTCTGCTCGTCAACGATCTTTACTTTACCCTCATCGATAATGTATTCAGTATCTTTTTCGAACAGGGTGTAAGCTTTCAGCAATTGGTTTACCGAGTGGATACGCTCTGATTTTACAGAGAAATCGCGCATCAGGGTATCCTTCTGGGCAACTTTCTCGTCATTACTTAAATGAGATTTTTCGATCTCGGCAATTTCAGAACCTACGTCAGGCATCACGAAGAAGTGAGGATCTTCGCCTGATGCGGTGATCAGCTCGATACCCTTTTCGGTCAGTTCAACCTGGTTATTTTTTTCGTCTATTACAAAGTACAGCTCAGCATCAACCTTCGGCATTTCCTTGCTCTGATCCTGCATGTAATAGTTTTCGGTCTTTAACAAAACCTGCTTATTAGCGCCTTCACTCAGGTATTTGATCAGCGCTTTGCTTTTTGGCAAACCACGGTGTGCACGCAATAAAGCTAAACCACCTTCATCGGTTCCGGTTTTGCCATCGCCGATCGCTTTCTTGGCTTCGTTTAATACCGAGTTGATGTAATTTTTCTGCGTATTTACCAAACGTTCGATACGTGGTTTTAATTCATAAAACTCGTGTTCATCACCGCGTGGAATCGGGCCTGAGATGATCAAAGGCGTACGCGCATCGTCAATCAATACCGAGTCAACCTCATCCACCATTGCGTAGTGCAATTTGCGCTGCACCAGTTCTTCTGGCGAACGTGTCATATTGTCACGCAGGTAATCAAAACCGAATTCGTTGTTGGTACCGAAAGTAATGTCGGCCATATAAGCTGCACGGCGGTCTTCTGAGTTTGGTTCGTGCTTGTCGATACAATCAACAGACAAACCATGGAATTCATACAGCGGCCCCATCCATTCAGAGTCACGACGTGCCAGGTAATCGTTAACCGTCACAATGTGAACACCTTGTCCTGCCAATGCGTTCAGGTAAGCAGGCAATGTTGCAACCAGCGTTTTACCTTCACCTGTCGCCATTTCAGATATCTTACCCTGGTGCAATACGGTACCACCAATCAGCTGTACATCATAGTGTACCATATCCCAGGTCACTTCGTTACCGGCAGCTATCCAGGTATTATGGTGTATCGCTTTGTCACCTTTGATCAGGACATTGCTTTTACGAGCCGCCAGATCACGGTCAAATTGCGTAGCGGTAACTTCGAGGGTTTTATTTTCTTTCAGCCTGCGGGCGGTTTCTTTCACCACGGCGAAAGCTTCCGGCAGGATATCCATCAATATTACTTCCAGTTCCTTGTTGCGGTCTTTTTCCAGCTTATCTACCTGGGTATAAAGTTCAACCTTCTCGCTCACATCCAGATCAGGATTATTTTCAATCCTGTCCTTCAGCTCCTGCAATTCGGCATCTATTTCGGCAAGGCCTTGTTTTATGGTCTCTTTAAAAGCTATGGTTTTAGCACGGAGATCGTCATGGCTGATACCGTCCAATTTAGAGTATGCATCTTTGATCTTCTCTACTATTGGTTGTATCCCTTTTACGTCTCTTTCCGATTTGCTTCCAAAAAGCTTGCTTATAAATTCTAACATACGTATTTCGATATAATGCTACGGCTTCAACAATTGCGCCATAGCAATTTATGTAGTCATAATGGCAGGCAAAGGTACATTTTTGAGGCGAAAGGTTAAAGCTGAAAGGTTTATTCATCTTTTTCTTCGTCTTCATCATCCCAACTATCATCGTCATCGAGGCTATTCTCATCAAAATCATCCCAAAATTTTTCCTCGTCGAACATTAGCTCTTCCAGTTTCTCTTGTTCAGGTGTGCTCGAGTCATAACGGATGCCCCAGTTGTCCGGTATGTCGTAGCTTTTATCAAAACCGCGTATCCAGTTTAAAAACTCAAGTCTGAACTCTTCAACTTTATCCCGCATCAGTTGCACGTAGTCTTCTTCATTAAGTTCAACCATCGCCGAAAATATAACTGCATTCAACATATCATGTGCTGCAATTTTGATCACCACTGCATTCTGCATTTTTAGAGAATAAAGTCCCCCGCCCTCTGCCCCGGCAATTTTAACCTGCATGATCATGGCATTGGTTAATATTTCGCTTGCCAGGTGCTCTTTTTTGCTGTCTTCCTTCAAGGCTTCGGCGATCACTTCTGCCAATTCCAGTATCTCTTCTGATTTTTGAAAGATCGGCAGCTTCCTGTATTTATCCAATCGTTTTGACATACTGTAAAAGTAATTGTTAGCGATTAAAATTGTTTGTATTATTTGTCTGAACTGTATTGCTCATTTGCACATCAAGATATTTGCACATCCTCGCATACTCACATCTGCACATTTAGCTATATTTGGCGCATGAATATCCTGTTACTTGGTTCCGGCGGCAGGGAGAGCGCCTTCGCCTGGAAAATAGCTCAAAGTCCAAAATGCCATCAGCTTTTTATTGCACCCGGTAATGCCGGAACTTCGCAATATGGCAAAAATGTAAATATCAAAGCAACAGATTTTGAGAGCATAGGCCGGTTTGCAATTGATAACAATATCGATCTGGTACTGGTTGGACCAGAAGAGCCTTTGGTAAAAGGTATTCATGATTTTTTCCTGGCTGATGAGCAATTGAAGAATATACCGGTTGTCGGTCCACAGCAGGAAGGCGCGCAATTAGAGGGCAGTAAAGATTTCTCCAAAGAATTCATGTTCAGGAATAATATTCCTACTGCCGCCTCAAAAACTTTTACCCGCGAAACTTTACACCAGGGTTTTGAATACTTATCAACCCAAAGTTTACCCATAGTTTTAAAGGCCGATGGCTTAGCTGCCGGTAAAGGCGTATTGATCTGCGAAACTTTAAAAGAGGCTGAACGCGAGCTAATCAGCATGCTGACCGAGGCCAAATTTGGCGATGCCAGCTCGAAAGTAGTGGTAGAGCAATTTTTGAAAGGCATTGAACTTTCGGTTTTTGTAATGACCGATGGTGAGCATTATAAAGTACTACCTGAAGCAAAAGACTACAAACGTATTGGCGAAGGTGATACCGGCTTGAATACCGGTGGCATGGGTTCTGTCTCCCCCGTTCCATTTGCTGATGCTGCCTTTATGAAAAAAGTGCACGATAAGGTGATTGTACCAACAGTCAACGGACTGAAAAAAGAAAAAATCCCATACAAAGGCTTCATCTTCATCGGACTGATGAATTGCAACGGCGAGCCTTACGTCATCGAATACAACTGCCGTATGGGCGACCCGGAGACTGAGAGCGTGATGCTTAGGGTTGAATCTGATTTTGTTGATCTGTTACAAGGCGTAGCCGAGGGCAATCTGAACGAAAAAGAATTGGTCATTTCCAATAAAACTGCTGCTACTGTAGTTTGCGTGGCGGGTGGCTATCCGGGTGAATACTTGAGAAACAAGGTGATCACCGGGATGGAAAATGTTCATGAATCGAAGGTATTCCATGCCGGAACTTCTATGCATGGCGATAATGTGATTACTACAGGCGGCCGTGTATTAGCTATCTCCTCCTTGCAGGATAACATGTTCAACGCCCTGCAACAAGCCACCGCCGATGCCAGTCGTATTTACTGGGATGGCATGTATTTCAGGAAAGATATTGGATTTGATTTAGTGTAGTCGGGAAGTCGGCATAAGTCCGAAAGTCCGCATAAGTTGAAAGAAATAAAAAAGTCCGGGAGTTAATACTTCCGGACTTTTCTGTCTTACGGACTTTCCATGTTAAATTATATTTTCCCGAACAACTCCGCCAGTTTATCCTCCAAATCAAAACCGTGCAAGTTTTTAGCAATGATCTTCCCGTTTGGGTCGATCAGGAAGTTTGCAGGTATGCCGCGTACAACATAGAGTGCAGCTGGTTTGCTTTTCCAGAATTGCAGGTCTGATACCTGTGTCCAGGTCAGGTGGTCTTTATGGATCGCATCAAGCCATTTTTGTTTGCCGGTCGGGCGATCCAGCGATACACCAAGAATGGTGAAGTTCTTATTTTTGTACAGGTTATATGCTTTCACCACATTTGGGTTTTCCCTACGGCATGGGCCACACCATGATGCCCAGAAATCAACCAAAACATATTTGCCGCGGAATGATTCAAGGCTTACTGTTTTACCTGCAGTATCTGCTTCGGCAAACACAGGGGCCATTTCACCCAGTGCAACTGCTTTCAGTTTTGGTAACCTTTCACCAATTTCTTTTCCGCCTTCAGATTGTTTTATCTCTGGCGACAGGGTTTCATATAAAGGATTTACATCCGCATAATCAGCACCATAAGCCGCATACATTTCCAAAGCCATCAGGCTGATATATGAACCTGGATGTGATTTGATGAAGTTTGCATTTACTTCGTTCGATTTGGTATCAAGCGCTTTCTGCTCCTTGGTAATCGCTCTCTCGAACTCTTCCGAGTTTTTTTGCTCAGGGGTTGCGGCTTTTACTTTGGCATCCAATGCATCCTGCGCATCATTTAGGGGCTTGTTTAATGCGTCGTATTCAATATTTTCCTGGTTGGTTTTTGGACCATCAACTTTAGCCTCATTAAGCTTCCCGCTGCTATTTACATTGATAGTACCATTTTCAAGATAGATGGATTTGTAATCATGATAAACAATCCCACCAGTACCTTTCTCGTTCAGCACCAGATAAGCATTTATAGGAGCAGGCCCAATGTTCCCGGTGAACTGGAATTCGCCGTTTTTTAAATTTACAGAATCGGTGGTTGTTTTGTCCTTTACCTGATATTGAAGGTATATTTTTGCAGGTGTATTTAAAGTGCCTACTTTACCGTGTACAGTGTATTTCCCATCCTGGGCAAAAGCTATTGCAGGTAGTAAGGCAATAGCTACAGAGATCATTTTTTTCATTTCGTGTTATTGAGAATTCAATATTACAAATAAATTTCCAGAACGATTTTTGTACTACAGATGATATGATTCTATCTCAACACTTTTTTCAGCTCGTCTTCCAGGTCATCACCGCGCAAGTCCTGGGCAATGATCTTCCCTGTCGGGTCTATCAGAAAATTTTTAGGGATGCTTTGTACATTATATAACCTGGCTACCGCGTTGTTCCAGAATTTAAGATCGGACAATTGCGTCCACCCACCTAAATGATCGTCTTTGATCGCATTCAACCAGGCAAAAGTAGCTCCGGGCCTGTCAAGTGAAACACCTACAATTGTGAAGTTCTTATTTTTATACGCATTAAATACCCTTACCACATTTGGGTTTTCCTGCCGGCAAGGTCCACACCACGATGCCCAAAAGTCAAGTAAAACATATTTACCTTTGAATGATGAAAACCTCACTGCATGCCCCAAAGTGTCAGTCTGCTCAAAATCCGGAGCCATCGCGCCATTAGCAGTTGCCTTCATGCCTTCCAGCGTTGTACGCATAGAACGGGCAGTCTCGGTCTCCTGCAACTCTTTTGAGAGTCCGTCTAAAACAGGCAATAATTCATTAGGATCAGGGGATGGACCACCTAAAGTACCTACCGTTAAAAGACTTAGATAACTATTTGGACTAGCCAATATAAAAGCTTTCAACTTTGCATGATAATCGGTTTGTATAACCTTTAGTTTCGCCTGTAACGCATTCTGATCAACAGGTTTATTGGCATTAGCCGGATCATTTGCCATTTTTATCTGCTCAGCCATTAATGCATTAGTTTTGTCGCCTGCTTCCTGGTTAATGGCCAAAAGTTTCTGATACTGATCATTTATCGGAGAGCCAACTATCGTTGCTTTATAAGCAGAATCCGGGCTTTGAATGGTAGTAGTACCCTTGTCAATATAAAAGGCCAGTTTGTCAGAGTTCGGACCAACATCCAGTTTATTTACCCCTACTCCTTTAAAATCGATCACCATAATGGCCAGCGAAGGGTACATTATATCTCCCTTAAACTCAAAACTGCCGTTAACTGCCTGGGCAGAATCAAGCACTTTGTTCGAACCTAACTGGTAACCCAGGTAAACTTTGGCGTTCAGTTTGCCGAACTTTCCTACTACGTTAAAAGGCTGAGGAACCTGTGCAAATGCCAATATTGGCAATGAAAACAACAGGCAAAAAAATAGTCTCTTCATTTATTATTATCAGATAATGATGTTGTTAACGTTTAATTGGCTTTTGAATTGTATGTCAATTTAATTTCTGGTAAGTACGCCACCAAAGATCGGGCATCTCGCCTGCTACAGCTGTTTTGTAATCGTCATAACGGCATGGCACCAGGTGAAAGCGTTCGTTCATCGATCCTCCGGTTGGATATGGCACCTGCATCCACCAGCGGTCTGATTTTTTGCTTTTCACAAACACCAGTTCATGATCGTCGTGCTTCAAACTTGTTTTATAGATCAGGTATTGTGATTTAGGGTTTAACGGAAAATCTTTTTTACGGTTATAAAATCCATCAATAAAATACCATATCATCTGGGCCAGCAGCGTGGCGGTCTGACCGTTGCTATCATACGCAGGATTGAACTCGTAAAACCCGATCGAGCTCAGTTTATCATTAAAACCTGCATAGCGCGCTATCTGACAAGCCTCTTCACCATAGAAACCATTCGGTGTAGCGTTTGAGTTGCCTGCCGCATCAGATGAGCGGATCGCCCCAATATCAAAACTAATCATATTGGCATTGCGAATGACCGGCTCGGTTACTGACACCTGTCCGCTTAGCTCGCCCAGGCGATGCACGTCAAAGTAAAGTTTGTCCATCACCCTTAAACTTTCCTGGCTCGAAAAGTAGGTTTGATAGCCCAGGTTACTGTAGTTAAATAGATAATTCGGCTCGTGTAAAAATATTTTGTTGAGGTATGAGGTGGAGGTAGTCTCCAGGCTGTCGGCCTCTCCGTCGTCATCCAGGTCAAAACGCGAATCGATAACTACCAGGTCAACTTTCTGCTCCAGTTCTTCATAAGCCATGTACTGGGCATAAGTTATATCTTGTCCGCCCCCGATTATGATCGGCAGAATGCCTTTTTTAATCAATTCACCAACTACAGTCTTTACCGCGAAATACGTATCTGTAATGCTTGCGCCCTGCCGGATATTACCCAGATCGGCAATTTTGGTTTTATAAGCGCCCTCAAAAAGCAGGTATAATTTCTCGCGCACATAATCGGGGGCCAAAGCGCAACCCGAGTTATTTACAGCATTCCGGTCATCCTGCACACCTATAATGGCGATATCTGTTTTCTGATCCAAATCTGGAAAATCAACCGAAAAATGCGTGATCTTATCACCCAGGTGACTGGTATAATAGCCATCCTTAGGTGCCAGTTTTTTCAGGTCGATCGGTGTAAAAAAATCAGATAAAGACATTTCTCAGATGTGCAAATATGATGATGTGCAAATGTGCAGATTGATGTGCAGATGTGCAAATACGAAGATGTGCAGATTTATCTGGTTTTTTTAACATTGTCCAAAATAATTTCGCTACAATACTCCTATCCAAAATATCTGCATATTTGCACATTCACGCATCTGCACATTAGATATAAATGATACTGGTTACTGGCGCAACAGGTTTTCTGGGTTCTGAAGTGGCTAAACAATTGGTCGAACAGGGCAATGTTATCCGCTGTACCAAACGGGCCAAATCAATCATTCCGGTATTTCTTTCACCTTATCAAGAAAACATTCAATGGGTTGAAGCTGACCTGCTGGATATTTTCGCCCTTGAGAATGCCCTGGATGGTGTTACGCAGTTATTCAACTGTGCTGCATGGGTATCCCTGCGCCAGGCGGATAAGGAGCCGATGATTTATACCAATGTTACAGGCACAGCCAATCTTGTCGACCTGTGCCGTCAAAATGGTATCCGCATGGTTCATGTAAGTTCCGTAGCCGCTGTGGGTGACGCTAAACCAGGGGAATTGATCACTGAAAATCATCATCTTGATCAAGCGACTGAAACAGATGGCTATGCTATCTCTAAACTGGAAAGTGAGATGGAAGTTTGGCGCGGTGTTGCCGAGGGCCTTGATACTGTTATCGTTAACCCCTCTATTATCATCGGAGCCAATGCCGGGACAGAAGGCAGTGGCGCGTTATTTAAGACTATCCGCGATGGTTTTAAATACTATACACTGGGCAGCGGCGGGTTTGTAGATGTGGCAGATGTTGCCAAATGCATGATCGCGCTGATGAATAGCAAGGTAAGTGGTGAGCGCTTTATTATCAGTGCTGAAAATCAAGACTATAAAAATCTAACCGCCGAAATAGCCGATGGATTCGGTATAAAAGCGCCATCAAGCTTAGCCAAACCCTGGATGATGGAACTGGCCTGGCGGGTAGCCTCTTTTGCGGGAGCAATTACACAAAAGGCGCCGTCGATTGATAAAGTTTCGGCAAAGGCTGCCTCGCTTACCAAAAACTTTGATAACTCTAAGATCAAAAAAACAACCGGCATTGAGTTTAAACCGTTAAAAACTTCCATAAAAGAAGTGTGCGAGGCTTTAAAAACAACCTGAATATTGCCTGAAATTTTTTATTTTAGTTGATATACTTCGGTTTATGAAAAGATGCCTTTTGATATTCGTATTGTTTTGCTGCAGCTGTATGAACTCTGAATTGCAATCGAGAGCTGAGCAAAGCGCCGAGCACTACGTAAAGAACAAGCTTGGCAATCCTGCTTATTTTAAAACAGTATCATTTTCTGCGTTGCAAAAAAGAAGATATACTACTTCGTTGGACACATCTTTGAATGCGGCAGGCGTAAACACCAGTGACCATCAACGAATAAAGGCTTACGTAGATAGTGAAAACGGCCAGCGCCCTGACCTGGCTGTAAAAAACGAAAAAGATGTTTATAATATTCAGCACGAAAAATTAACCTACTATCAGCTTATCTATTCGTTCCGGACTGACTCCGCCGGGGTAAAGAAACTGATGAAATATCGTCTTGAATTGGATACCGCCTGCCATGTTATTAACGCGACTGACATCAGTAATGTGAGGGTAAAAGAGCAATAAAAAAGCCCTTAACTAAGTTAAAGGCTTATCAAATACTTTATCATCAATATTATTCTTGTTGGATCAAGCGAATTAGTCCGTTGCCTGTATCAGCTACGACGATCCTGCCGACAAGATCAACAGCTACCCCCTGTGGATTGTTAAAAGTAGCAACATCTGCTGTTCCGTTTAGTTTTCCTACTGTACCCGTACCAGCTAGGGTGGTCACCTTTCCATCGGTAGTTATTTTGCGGATCAGGTTATTATTAGAATCTGCCACATAAACATTGCCACCCGCATCAACTGCTACACCCGTAGGCCTGTTGAATGAGGCTGCGGTACCTGTGCCGTTTTGCGCACCAGCGGCTGTGCTGCCCGCAATGGTTGTCACCACTCCCTGTGAGTTAATTTTACGGATCATATTATTTCCTGCATCTGCAACGTACACATTACCGCTTGAATCGACAGCTACAGATTGCGGTTGGTTAAACTGAGCCCCCGTGCCTGTGCCGTCCTTTGATCCGCGTACACCCTGGGTACCGGCAAATATAGATACAGCACCTGTATTAGTAATTTTTAAAATTGTGCTGTTTCCATTGTCGGCAACATAAACATTGCCTTTCGCATCAGATGTCAGCCCGGTAGGACCGTTAAAGCCGGAAGCGAAAGTGGTTACAACCGCATTAATATCAACTTTACGCACAGCCAAATTCCCTAAATCGGCTACATAAACATTGCCTAAGAAATCAACACCTACACCGCTGGGGAAATTAAAAGTAACCGAATCCTTCTTATTGGAAAATCCCGATTTGCCGGTTCCTGCTATGGTATTAACGACACCCTGGGGAGAAATAAGACGTATCATATTATTCTGTTTGTCCGCCACGAATATAAAACCTAAATTACTGACGGCGACACTTGTCGGCAGGTTAAAAGATGCCTGCTCTTTTGCACCATCTGCAAATCCATTCGTACCGCTACCTGCTATAGTTGTAACTGTAGACGGGTGATCGATAATAACAGGTCCCGGAGGCGTTGTAGTATCACTTTTTTTACTGCATGCCGCAAAAAAGAGTCCAGATAATAAAAGTAAAGTAGAAAATCTTTTCATATAGGGGAAATTAGCTTAAAAATGGGTTCCTTTGGTTTAATTGGTATTGCAATAAAGCAAGTATAACAATACTACGTTTTAAAAACACTAAACGCTACGCATTCAAGAATATTTTTATCGATCACAGAGTTTATTGCTATAATTCCCAACCGAATAACTGCCAAAACAAGTGCAGTTATCAACATCCGCAAACTCTATCAACAAACTCAACATTTTCCTATGACGCATCATCCAAAAATTGCACATTTGCAGACAAATGGACCAGTACTTTATTATCGACTTCGATAGCACATTTACACAGGTTGAGGCATTAGACGAGCTTGCCAGAATTTCGTTAAGAAAACACCCCGACAGAGAAAAAATTTATCAGCAGATAGAAGATTTTACCAACGCTGCCATGGAAGGACGCATTCCATTCAGCGAAAGCCTTGAAGGAAGGGTAAAATTATTGCAGGCTAACCGCGAACATTTGAAGCAGTTGGTAACCCATTTGAAAAAGAAGGTTTCTACTTCATTCTCCCGCAACAGCGCATTTTTTAAGCAGCACCAGGATAACGTATTGATCGTTTCGGGCGGGTTTAAAGAATTCATCACACCGGTTGTAACGGAGTATTTTATTAAAAGAGAAAATATTTACGCCAACACCTTTGTATTTGACGAAAATGATAATATTATAGGCTATGATCGCGAAAACCCGCTTTCTCAGGAGGGTGGCAAAGTAAAACTGCTGCGCCAAATGAACCTGCAGGGCGAGATATTTGGTATCGGTGATGGCTACTCTGATTTCCAGTTAAAAGAATCTGGGTTGATCAAAAAATTCTTTGCCTATACAGAGAATATTGAGCGTAAATCGGTTGCCGAAAAAGCAGATCATATCACCCCAAGTTTCGATGAGTTTCTCTTCATCAATAAACTGCCGCGTGCGATCTCCTACCCTAAAAACCGCATCAAATGCCTGGTTGTAGGCAATGTTGGTGAAGAAGCACTCGAGCAAATGCGCAAAGAAGGCTATGATATCCGTGTTAAAGAAAGCATAGAAGAGAAATATTTGGAAGAAGCCGGCGTATTGCTTTGTGATGAAGAGCATCAGCCCACAGCAGAGCAACTACAAAATGCTGAAAGGTTGAAGGTAATAGGATGTTTGGGTAAGGTCGCCAGCAAAAAATTGGCTGAGGTTGCCTGCGAAAATGGTATCATCATCTTTGACGATCCTAAATACAATCCACGTAACGTTGATTTTATCCCTAAAAGGGTGATCAGCTTTATGAACGAAGGTAAAACTCATATGAGTTGCAACTTCCCTGATCTGCAACCTCCACGCAACGATAATGCGCACCGACTAATACACATCCACACCAACGTACCCGGTATCCTGGCACAGATAAATGGTGTATTGGCACGTCATAACATCAATATTGTTGGCGAATTCCTGGTGACCAATGCGCAAATCGGTTATGTGATTACAGATATCACGGCAGGATACGGCAAGCAGGTGTTGAATGAACTGAAGGGGATTGATCATACGATAAAGTTTAGGCTCTTGTATTAGTCGGGAAGTCTGGAAGACCGAAAGTCCGAAAGATATTTTACTTTCCTACTTGTGCGGGCTTACCGACTTTCGGACTCGCGAAGCGGAACCACCAGCACCGGGATCTTAGAATGCCGCACCACATTTTCGGCAATGCTGCCCATAAACAGGCGGTCGATACCTGTACGGCTATGGGTACCTATCACGATCATATCGGCACCAAATTCGGCGCTGCATTTTAATATGCCATCGGCCGTAAGGCCATACTCTGTAAAGTTGGTTATTTTCAATTCTTCGGCATACTGTGTATGTATCCGCTTTATCGTGTTTTCTGCTGCTTCCTTTTGGACGCGAATCATTTCAGGCTCATCCATCATAGAAACCTCTGTTGTGATCCCCGTGATAGAGTCACTACCGGCAGACGGCATAACAATTGGCTCAATAATGTTTACCAGGCCTACTTCGGCATTACAAAGCCGGGCCATTTCAAAGCCGAACTCAGCTGCGTGATCAGCATAGCGGCTATCGTCAACTGCAATTAAAATTCTCTGTATCGCCATGATAAATACCTAACTATAAATGCGGTGCTTTTGTTTCTGTATTTGCCAGCTTTATTACCTTTGCCAGATAAACCGATCCAATGAGCATTAGTCCCGAAATCGAATCGCGCCTGGCGCTGTTACAGGAAAAGTATGAAGCTATGGGCCAGGATATGATATCTTACCTGGATGGCCTGCTGCATGCTGACTTTCTAACCTATTGGGATTATATCCACCTGGACACGCTGCTGAGCCTGCAAAACCCCAAAACGCCTTTCCCCGATGAAGAGATATTCATAATGTATCACCAGATAACCGAGCTTTATTTTAAGCTGGTACTGCATGAATGTAAACAGATCACGGAAAAGGAAGTATTGACAGCTGATTTTTTTGCAACAAGAGTACGACGCATCAACCGCTATTTCGATGCACTTATAGAATCATTCGAGATCATGGTTGATGGCATGGAAAAAGATCAATTTCTGCAATTCAGGATGTCGTTACTTCCTGCCAGCGGTTTCCAGAGCGGTCAATACAGGATGATCGAGATCTATTCAACGGATTTCATTAACCTGGTTGCAAAAGATAAACGTGAGGAACTGCGCAGCTCACCTATTGAAGATCAGTTTGAATTCCTTTACTGGAAGTTTGGTGCGACGGAACTATCCACCGGTAAAAAAACGCTTACCCTTAAGCAATTCGAGAAGAAATATTCCAAACAGTTTATCGATCTGGCCAAAGCCGTAACCAACAAAAACTTTGTTGCCTTACTTCAGCAATTACAATATGAGCAGCAATCGGCCACAGAACTTGAGAATGAATTAAAGCAGTTGGATGTTAATGTGAATGTAAACTGGCCCCTATCTCACTATAAATCTGCTGTTCGCTATCTCAACCGCGAGCCGGATGAAATAAAGGCTACTGGTGGAACCAACTGGCAAAAGTATCTGCCTCCACGTTTTCAAAAGCGCATTTTCTATCCATCATTATGGACACAGCAACAGGAAGATAATTGGGGTAAGGCTTGGGTGGAGGATGTGTTGGGGTTGTAGTTCATAGTTGATAGATCATAGTTCATAGTCATTAAATGGTCATTATCAGGCTTTTTCCATAAACCATGAGCCATTATCTATGAACTTTCTGCCAAAAATCCTATCTTGCCATTTTCCGAATTTAATAAACCAAGGATATGACTGAGACGTTGGACATCAAGATCACAAAAACTACCAATTCCCGTTTGTCGCAAACGGATTTTAGCAACCTGCCCTTTGGCAAAATCTTTTCTGACCACATGTTTGTGGCTGATTATGCTGATGGCGAATGGAAGAATTTTCAGATAGTCCCTTATGCTGAGATCGGGTTGAGCCCCGCTATTTCTGCTTTGCATTACGGACAAGCCTTTTTTGAAGGACTGAAAGCTTACAAACATGCTGATGGTAAGGTCTCCGTCTTCCGTCCGGATAAGAATGCTGAGCGTTTTAACAAATCGGCAGAGCGTTTGTGCATGCCTGAATTACCTGAAGAAATCTTTATACAAAGCATAGCAGCATTGGTTGACCTTGACCGCGACTGGATCCCGGGACAGGCAAATCATTCTTTATACATCAGGCCGTTTATGTTCGCCACCGATCCGTTTTTGGGCGTGGCTCCATCAACAACTTATAAATTCATCGTATTAACCTGCCCTGTAGGCCCGTACTTCTCAAAAACTTTGAGAGTGAAGATAGAAACCTACTATACCCGCGCTGCCGCAGGCGGAATGGGCTTTGCAAAATCGGCAGGAAACTATGGCGGCGCTATGCTGCCAAGCCGCAAAGCTGTTGAAGAAGGCTTTGACCAGATCATCTGGACCGACGCCAAAGAACACAAATACGTTGAAGAAATGGGTGCCGCTAATGCAATGTTCGTATTGGATGGCAAACTGATCACCCCATCAACTGAAGAGAATACAATTTTGAAAGGCGTTACCTGCAACACGGTAATGACCCTGGCCAAAGACTGGGGATTCCCGGTTGAACAGCGCCGTATATCTGTTGCCGAAATTATTGAAGGAGCCAAAAATGGCAAGCTGACTGATGCATTTGGTGCAGGTACTGCTGCTACTATTGCTCCTGTTGGCTCAATCGGTCATGATGGTGAAGAATACTTCTTAAGCGACCCAAAAACAAGAGAGTTTTCACAAAAGGTATTGAAAACTTTGGACGGCATCCGTTACGGCAGTGCTGCTGATCCGCATGGATGGAATTACATGATATAATCTGATTTGAATATTATAAATAGAAAACGCCTTGGGAAATATCTTAAGGCGTTTTCTATTATATGCATTGTAGATTTTTTGGCTGAAGCCATTTTCTTGTTTTCCCTATCCGTCCCATAAATAGGACGGCAATGAATTCCTATTCTTATCAGCATCAAATTCAATTATCATTGCCGTTGGCTTTAGCCAACGGATAATAAGCTACCAACAGATGGCTTTAGCCGAACTAGCGCGTAGGCAATGGCCGTTATAGACTAATCAACTCTTAGTGAGACCGTTTCACTTTTCCCAAATACAACCTTCTGATGTTTTTGCAAAGGCTTGGTATTCCACAAGCATTCGCGAACGGTTAACTTTTGTGAGGCCGGGTCAATAGAAATTAGCTGGAAGGACAGCAAAGTTTCATCTTTAGCGGAGAATTTACCTTTGATAGGTGAATCGACCCTGAAAACTTTCAAATTCACATCATTATCGGGTCCATGATAGGTATAAAACTCATTCCAGTTACTATTGCCATGAAAGTAGGCTTTGATATTGGGATGCCGTTTTAAGAATTTCACAAAACCCCGCTGTTCTATCTGGGTTGCGCCATCGTCTGCGGATGCGACATGCCCCTCCTTGTAATGCTCCTCTGTAAGATTTTGAAATTTATTTTCTTCCGTCATGTTATAAGGCGACGTCGGATTGGTAAAATGCTTCGACTCGCATTCCGGCTGATCGTGTGTAAAAATAATAACCGGGGTAGATTTAGCTACCTTAATAAGATCCTTCTCCATCCAGATGCGTTCGGCAGAATCCGGCCAAAGGGTGATGAACATTATATGTATACCCTTGACATTGAATGAGTAATTTATCTTTTCAGTATGATAATTATAATCTTCGTTAGTCAGAGTCTTTGCAGGCTTTAGCATCAGGTTATAGATTTTCACCATTGCCGTAGGGTCAGTTAATGGCTTCAATGGCTTGGTAAATCCTATGGCGTTTGATATATCATGATTACCTGGCGCTAATAACAGTTTGGCTGGCTTACCATCGCGCCCTTTTAGCTTAACAGATTGCATATAATCCGTCTCAAACTGAGCCCACGATGCCGCTGCATTTTGTATTGGCGCTTCCATCCGATTGGTTATATCACCGGTTTGTATTACATAGTCGATATATCTTGCTTTTTTACCTGAATTGATTCCACCATCCTGCGGTAATGTAAGATCAGGGATGCCATTCATCTGCTGTATCATAGCCGCATTTACAACATGACTGCTTACATTACTATCGCCCCTGAATTTTATCCGGCTAATGCCATAATGAGCATCTGAACTGAAAACCATGTTGATAACTGCAGAGGTCTTGGACTGTCCGAAACACCTCTCTGAAAAGAGCATACTTATCGTTACCAAACTAATTACAGCTGATAAAACCTTATGCCTCTTTAAAAAATACATCTTCATTATTTTCTCTTATAAAACGAAATTGTTGCCAAGTGACCGGGATGATCCCTGATCTCCGTATCGGTATAATAACCGGAGTTATCTGCTGCAAAACAGATCCCTTCGCCCTGGGGTTCGTTGTTGGCGTAAGGCGCTACTTGCGGGGCCGTTAATAGTCCAGCTGAAATAGATACTCCGGCAGGGAGTTTCCAATACCAAATCAACTGATTGCTTCTTAATAGTATTTCAGTCCCATCAGGAGAAATATCACCGGCTGTGGCTTTATTGATATACACCTGCACAACTGGTGTCATCACTGTAGCCGACTTTGTGCTTTGGGGATACCGGGCCACGTAAATTTTCGAAATACTGTTTTCCTTGCTGGCTATATAAATATCTCTTGTCAGGGGATCAACCATCAAAGTTTCCGCATTTCGCGGACCGTCAGGATATTTCAATTCAATAATATCCAGCGAATCGATATTCATCGTCACAGGCAAAGTTTTTCCTGTCAGATCAGGTTCAGGAAAACGATAGACAAATACAGAAGGGTATTTTGAGTCGTTATCGCCGATATCACCTACATAAACATAGTTTTTACCGGGCATAGGCCCAGGGCCAACGGCAATATCTTCCCAATCGCGGTTACCTACAGGAGTTAAGGTAAGTGTTCCCTCGTTATCGCCGTTCCCGTTAGTCAGGTAAACCTGGTTGGGGTTGCCGCTGTCGTTGTGAATATATAATATACCGGGATTGATCCTGCTTGCGGCTACGCCGGATATTTCTACCAGGTCAGTTCTGGCCAGATCATGTACCACGGGCACAGCATTAAATAGCTTAGTACTATCAAGGCCGACCGGGTCGTAACCAGGCTTAGGGAAATTTACCTGCACCGGCGGTTTGGTTACCGTCGTGTCTGTTTGCGGCTTAACCGTATTTACCGACTTATTGCAGGAGAAAACTGTTAGCATAAAAAAGCACAACAACCCATTTTTAATATTAAACATGTTAATGTTTCTACCAAAAAGGGTTGTCATGCTAAAGATCGAACTTTTCAATATCTATAAATATTAGTGCTGGTTACCAGTACCATCTGTCTGGTAGCAACCCATATCTTTTCCAGGAGCAGTTATTTGGGTAGCGCCGAAGTTAGGGTCAACAGGGATGCCTGCAGTGATAGGTGCAACCTTGCTGGCATCGGTCGTGCCTTTGCCTATAGCGGGAGAACCTGATTGCAAACGGAAATTGTAGCTATCAACTGAACACTGGGTGATCCAGAAATTATTAGCAGCAGGAAGCGGATAGTTTACAAACATCGGGTTGTTTTTGCCAACCAGTGACGAACCATCATAGGTTGCGCCCAGGGTGTAGCTTGAACCAAGTAAAGCAGCCATGTTCGGGATATCTGTTGCTTGCGGATGAGTAACAACTGCCTGTGCACGGTTATCCGGTACAAACTGACCTGTGATAGTAGCGTTATCGCCATAATAGTAGTTATAGCCATAAGCAGTTTGTTTGATCAGATCGCTTGCGTTAAGAGATGTGTCAGCCTGGTATACTTTAGCACCACCCGGGCCACCAGCTATACGCACACCGAAAGCACAGTCAACGATCAGGTTGTTATAAACCAATGCTCTTGAGTTGTTCTCGATCTCTACCGAGCCGCTGCGAGCACCAAAAACGCCACTGTTTCTGAAACCATCGTTTACATAAGTATTGTTGTACATAGTGAACTGGCATTCGCCTGCTGTGGTACCGTCGCTTGCTGTTTTGGTACCGTTGGTAGCACCTCCGATGATCAGGTTGTATGCCATGTTACCGGTTGAGCTGCCTTTTGCGTTGAAGCCGTCGCCGCCGTCGCTGCCGCATTTTTCCATGGTGTTTCTCATGATGTTGTAATAACCGCCATAAAAACGGGTAGCATCATCAGGTGAACCGTATAACCATGAATCTTCCATAATAAATACGCCCTGCGGGTTAGTAAAATACAGGATGTATTGTGCACCTGTTTTTAAAGAGTTACCGCCCGGAAAAGGAAGCGCCTTTAAAGCAGCACCACCGAAATCAAGGTGGGTCCATTTAATTACACAAAGTTTAGCTGTAGGACCGCAATAAATACCACCCCAACCGCCAACATAGGCAGAGTCGGCACCTAAAACTGATGCTCCGGTAGATTTTGTTCTGCGCGGATCCGTTACTGTAATTGGGGCGTCTTTGGTACCAAGGAAAACAATGTCACCGTTTACGATGAAATTAGCCCCATTGGTCATGTTAATTTTAACACCTTTTTGGATCAGCAAAGTATCGCCGGCATTGATCGTGATATCGCCGCTTACCGTATAAGTTTGGTTCGCCAGCATAGTACCTTTGTAGGTTCCTGCTGTTAAAGTAGCCGAGTTGCTGATGGGCTTACCAACCTGGATCTGTGGCTGCGAGATCACAGCCTTGTCATTTTTCTTACTGCAAGATAGCAGCGCTAAAAGTGACATTCCGATCGAAAGAATCTGTAAATTTTTCATAATGGGGAATGGATAATGATTATTGTGTTTTAATTGTTAAATACTGATAGACTAAAAGTTAAACTTTGCACCCAGGCTATAGCGTGCGTAAAATTGATCGTACTGCACTGTCGTATAATTAGGGCTTTCCTGGTGCGGATATTTTGACGCGCCGGAATAATTCGACTGGTTATCCTGCTTGATGAATAGCTCATATGGCGTATTGAGTAGGTTATTAGCCTTTACATACACAATAAAATGCTTGCCTATTTTTTTCTGGGCCGAGAAATCCAGGAAAGTTGATGGTTTTTCCCATGTATCCAGACCGTAGTAGGTAGATACCGCGGCTATTCGCTCGCCAGTGTATGAAACCGATAGTTGCGCGTCGAGACCAAGCTTTTGGTCTTTATACAACAATGAGGCATTGCCTATATTGGCAGCCTGGCCCTGTAGTGGCCTGGTTTGCGTACGGTAGATCAACTCGCTATTTACGTTGACTGTTTTAGGCGTAGTGATCTTCGAATTTGTATAAGTATAGTTAATGGATGCGCCGAGGTTTCCAAAGAATTTCAGTGCTACAAATTCGGCTCCCAGGTTTTGTGCAGAGGCACTTGGATTATTTGGTATATAATATAATGTCGCACCACCGGATGCCTGTTGAAGCGACGTTTCGATCGGGTTGACCAGGTGTTTATAAAAACCACCCACCATAAACTCATCAAACACTCCAGGAAAAAGCTCGTATCGCAAATCGTAGTTGTCAATAACTGTATGCTGCACGTATGGGTTGCCAACGTGGCCATAAAATGCATCGTCCTGTGAATCATCTGTAGCAGGCACAAGGTCATAAAAGGACGGCCTTAATACAGACTTGTAATAAGCAGCCCTTATTGCCTGCTCATCGGTTAATGCGTATTTGGCGTTGATACTTGGCAGCAGGTCGTTATAAGTAATATCACCCGATTTACCAGGAAAAGTAACCGGAAGATTTGAGTTATAATTTTGAGTAGTATACTCCTGCCTTACACCAAATATGACATTCAGCTTGCTGGTAAAATCATATTTTACCATGGCATAAATAGCCTGTATATTTTCGGTAAATGTGTAAACACCTGCATCAGTAGCGTGCGAACCGGCCGCATAGCTTGTATCCAGGTCCTTCCATTGGTAGGTCGCATTCGGGATGGTTGTATATGGCTCCGGTTGAGGCGGCGATGAACCCGGCACGAAAGTATTCGATAAGCTGTACGCATCACGGAAGTTATCCCTCGTTTTGTGGCGCACCATGCCACCGATAGAGAACTCGGCAGTGTGATTGAAAATATTTTCGGCTTTATAGTGCAGGTTTAAATATCCAGAAAGGTCCTTATCGGTATTATGCTGCCACTCCCGTGACTCGTTGCCTACCACAGCGGGTTGGGGCTGTATGCTGGTCGGTACATTTGAGCCATTCGGAATAGTTTCATCGAACTGGTAGTTAGAATCAAACTCAGCCATATCGGGCAACTTCTCCGTTGCCTGAGAAGTAGTGCCTATCCAGTCGATAGAAAAATCTTTGGTGATATGGTGTTTACCACTCAGCATAATGTTATAAATGTTCTGCAGGTCCGACCGGGTTTGAGTTCTGTTATCGATAGAAAAGGGGCCGTGGTAGCCATTAAAAGAATAACCGCCGTATGTAGTTTCAGCGGTTTCGCGCACCCGGTATTCATCCAGCCCAACGTAGGTACCGAACAATTTAATGGTGTTATTATTGTCAAATTTATAGTCTATTGCAGCCATAGCGCCGTAATGGTTCACCTCCGAAGAGTACATCCGGTTATCGGAACTTTGAAAAGCCGTTTCCTGGTTGGGGGTATTGATATTGGGCGACTGGCCAACCGTGCTTGTTTGTACTACCACGAAGCTGTTATCGCCCTGGTAAAGATTTTGAATACTGCCTGCGAACATAACACCCAATTTGCCACCCAGGTACCGGTTACCTATGGTCAGGCTTGCGGTTTTATTTATAGGGGCATTTTGTTTCTGAGTAAGCAGGTTCTGATAAGGAAATTCGCTGAGTGACGCAATCCGGTTTGGATGTATCTCTCCCGGCGACTGCTCATTCACCGTGCTGCGATTGAATGATTCAAAACTGCGGTCAAAAAATATCTGACTGTAACCTGTACCGATCTCTCCCTCAACCTTCAAGTGATCAGGGGCAGATTTCATCACTAAGTTTACTACCCCGCCAGACGCGTCGCCTTCCATATCAGGCGTAAGCGTTTTAGAAACCTCCAAACGATCAACCAATCCTGCGGGGAATATATCCAATGGTAAATACCTGTTCCTGTTATCCGGGCTTGGGATCTTCACACCATTGATCAGCGTAGTGTTATATTGTTTATCCATACCACGAATGATCACATGCCGTGCATCACCGGTATTACTTCTGTCAATCGATACACCCGACATCCTGCTCAACACATTCGATACCAATACGTCAGGTGAAATAGCGATAGCCTGAGCTGATACCGCATTGATTGTATTATTGGAGTTCTTTTCAGCGCCCCGTGCGGCTGCGTCGGTTTCTTTACCCGCATGTTCCGCAATAACTACCTCATTAAGCGAGGTCGCATTATCGGCCATAGCTATATTCAGTGTAGCCACTTTACTATCTGTAACCTCTACGGTATATTCCTGTGTGGTTTTGTATCCTAAAAACTTTACCTGCAGCTTATAGGTTCCGGCAGGTATATTTTTAAACAGGTAAACACCATCAAGCTTAACTGTAGTGTTTGATTGAAAATCTCCCTTTTCAATGTGAACCGTAGCGCCGATTAAAGTTTCGCCATTTTTGGCATCGGTAACACTACCTCTTAAGGTTTGTGCGTGAACTACTGTGCAAAAACAAAACAGCATTAAAATGCTGAAAATGCATTTTTTGAAGATTTTTTTAGGGCGAACAAGAAATACGAAAAGGACGGGAGGGGTAAAAACAACTTTCATTAAAACCAATTTTTGCGCAAAGAAACCCGCCCAATCTTGGATAAAAGTTGAATTTTAAGCTGGTATGAATTTCTTAACCAAATGATTTCAATGTTTTAACATACAATGGCATTTTACAGAAAGAATCCAGTTTTTGCAAACATTGCTTTAATACGTAGAAACAAAAAATTAACACAAAAAATAGAGGACGTTAACCACAAATCGCGGCGTGCAGAGACGCTACGGATAGAAGGTTTTGTTGTATTGAAAAGTAAAAAGAAGCTTTATTGCAGATTTTTCAGGTAAGCAGCCATGTCATCGGTCAGGTTAACATTTAGCTTTGCCAGTTTTCTCATGCAAAGGGCACGCAGGTCTCTCCAGTGATACCAGCTTGCATTTTTGACTGATACAATACCCGAAACACGTACAGCTTTTTCGTTAAAAATAATTTTGACCATGTAATCTCCGGCACCTTTTTTTCTTTTATAAAGGACCCACTGAATATTGGAGCTTAAAGGAATAACCCTTGATGCCTGCCATACCTTGGTGATACGCTTGATATTTTTTGATGTTTTATAAGCCCCGCCAATTTGGAGCAATGCTGCGAATGGAGCTATGGTTTCAGCGTGAGCAAATCTTAGTTTGGCGCCGTATTTACCCGATTTGATATACTCATCTGTTGAATTAATAAAATCCACCAGTAACGGGACAGCCACCCTAACCTGTATACCATTATTATCCACTCCCGGGCCTTTTTTCAGGTATTCATCAGCCGAATCAAGGATTCCGAGCGTATTCAATTGATCACACGTAAAAAGCGATTTAATATCTACATCCTGCATTGATAGTCCTGCCTGTGCTACCTCGTTCTGCAGTGAGTATACAATGCAGGCAAAACCAAACAGGTCTGATACCAGCTTCTCCTTTTGCGGGGCATTTAATTGAGCGAGAAAATCACTCTTGAAAATTCGGGATGCAACAGCGTTGTCGATCTCGTCCAGGCGTAATTGTTTATTGAATGAAATTTTCAATTCACTATCATCTACGTCGTTTTCAAACTTTTTATACGCGGGTGACAGATCATAGAAACGCAGATTGGTATCATCATTCTCAGCATCAGCAGAAATTGGTGCAGAAAGCCTTTTATTCAGTCCTGATAGAAATGCGTCTGCACTTTGTTTGGTTCTTGCTTCTTTGGTGATACGCACTTCAACCTCCGATCCCACAGCGAAAATATTTGCATAGTTTTCCGCCATTCGCTCCCCTATTCCCTCCAGCTCTGACTTTCCTTCAGCCGAAATGGACTTGGTGTTACCATTCTCCGCCTTCTGCAGGTTCAGCACCATTTGCTTTAACCTGGCACCATCGGCAGATAATTGTCCGGTGCTATCCGCTTTTAATAACAGGCGATAAGCCAGCGTGCTTTCAACCGTTTTGGTTAAATGCCTTGCACCGTGCCTGCCAACATGATTGATAAAAACAGGGACATAACCAGCAGGCGAAGCTGTTCTTGTTTTAGCAAGCTGTTTATATAGGGTCTTGGTTCCAAGAAAATCATTACCACAATCCTGGGCCTTTACAACACAATTTGCGGCGATCAAAAACAGGATAAGTAATGATAGTTTTTTCATGATCCAAATATAGTAGAGACGCGATGTGTCGCGTCTCTAACGTAATTCCAAATTATACCTTAATTATTAATGCTGATTGCCTGAACCATCGTTCTGATAAGCACCTATATCTTTACCCGGAGGTGTAATAGTTGCGGCATAGTTACCGGTGGTAGTTACGGTATTATACGATGCAGCAGTTGAATTTGCAGCTCCCAATGCCGGCGAGCCTGCTTTCAACCTAAAGCTTGAAGTTCCCTGCGTTACTACAGCTAGTGTCTGGTCATTTGCGGTAACCGGAGCAGGGTGTGCAGTGTAATCATATCCGTTTACGTCGAACCCATAGAACAAAGGATCGTTTTGCTGTGCCGTGGCTGAATGGATATCGCCCGATTGGAAAGTCGCCTTACCGTCCGCCGCGTTAAACTGGGCAACTATCGCGGTATTAAAACCATAAAAAAGCTGGTTGTTGTATACGATATTCTTGGTATCGGCACTGCTTAATACGCGCAAACCAACAGCACAGTTAATGATCATATTATTATAAGCATTCCCTTTTGCAGCCTTTTCAAAGTCTATAGAGCCGCCGTGACCGCTGGTAGAGTTTTGCCTAAAACCGCAGTTAACAATAGTATTATTATAGCAATTGATATTACATTGCGTGCCCGAGCTACCGGCGTCAGATATCTTGAATGCGTTGGTTGCTGCGCCGATGATCAGGTTATAGCCTACATCACCAACCGACCCGCTTTTAAAATTACAGGCCTCGCCAGCGGCTACTCCACACAGTTCGTAGGTATTACGCATGATATCGATATGTCCGCCTGCTATACGCATGCCGTCGTCCTTGCTGCCAAATACCCAGGAGTCTTCCAAAACAAAGTTCTTGGTGATATTAGCAAAATAGATCGTCCAGCGCGGATCGCCATCAGCATAAACTGCATGATCGTCCTCGTCGCCTGCTGGCGCTCCAGCAAATTCCAGGTGAGTCCATTTAATGATCACGTCGCCACCGGCAGGTGTAGGGTCTTGTGTAGTTGGCGTGCCGGGCGTACAGAATATACCTCCCCACCATCCTTTAAACATATCGCTATAGTTTTGCTGGGCTGCTTCCGAGTGCAGGTTAGCTGAATTGCTTACCGTAATATAATTCTGGTTTTGTTGTGTGCCTAAGCTGATAAATGTACCATGCACAAAAATTTCCGGTGCGGTAGCGGCTGTTGTACCATCGCCTAAAGCGATCAGCTTTGAACCCGGCTGCATTAATAAAGTATCGCCGCCATTTACCGTGATATTGCTGGCAAAATAATAGGTCTTGCCGCTTAGTAATGTACCTTTTACTGATCCGGATAAAGTATCCGATTTAATGATGTTTCCAACCTGAACCACAGGCTGCGATATACGTGCATTCTCTGCTTTATGACAAGCACCTAAAGCCATCACTGCAAGAGAAGCTATTATGATGTTTAAATATTTTTTCATCGTCTGAATAATTACAGTTTATACCTTAAACCCACTATGTAATACTGCTGATAAGAGTCCTTGCGGATGAATACATTCTTACCCGGTGTCTGATCCTCAAAAACATTTGGCTGAGCAGCGTACGGGCGGTGTATCTCTAACTGGAATGGCGTGTTGGTCAGGTTAGTCGCTTTTGCGTAGATGGAGAATCTTTTGAAGATCTTCTTCTCTGCCGATACATCCAGCGTTACGAAACCTTTTTGCCAGATATCATTATCCAGGTAAGGCGATACCGCATAAATTCTTGCGCCTGTGTAAACCGCTGAGATCTGTGCATCCAAACCATTTTTGTTGTCGCGATACAGGAATGACAGGTTGCCGATGTTCTTAGATTGATCCTGTAGCGGACGGGTTTGCGATACATCGCGGTGTGTCAGGTTACCGGTGTTGTCACGGTAATCCAATAATTTGGTTGTAGTGATGCTCGAGTTGGTATAAGTATAGTTTAACCGGATACCGAAGTTGCGCAGATATTTAGTCGCATCTAATTCGAAACCGTAGTTGGTGGCATTACCAAAGTTTTCGGGCTCCAGTACATAACTGTTGGCCGCTGAACCGGTAGGTAGCGTCACTGCATATTCAATCGGGTTCTTTATATTCTTATAAAATACGCCTGCTAATAGCTGATCCAATGCTCCCGGGAAAAGCTCATAGCGCAGATCCAGGTTGTTGGATGTGATACGCTTCAGGTAGGGGTTACCAACTTCCGGATAATCTGAATCAGGATCACCTACTGAGTGAGGAACCAGCTCATAAAAATTCGGTCTGCTGATAGCTGAATAGTATGAGAAACGCAGATCTTGTTTGTTACCCAGGTCATATTTCAGGCTCAAGCTTGGCAGCACATCGTAGTAATTGATAGCGCCATTTGCACCAACCACATTGTTCACCGGCGCGCCGGTTACCCATTGCTGATCGGTATGCTCATATCTTACACCACCTACTGCTGATAAATTGCCCGCATTAAATTTAAACTGGCCAAATCCTGCACCTATCTTTTCAGTAAAATCGTAATTCAAAGCATCAGACGGGCTTCCCTGCACATTTTGCACCGCGAAGGTGTTATCATCAATGTTTCCGTCATACACCTGGTTGGTTGCGCCCGATTCATTGATGTTATATTGGTCGTAGGTGCTGTGTCTTGATTTATCGCGATACATTCCACCCACGGTGAAATCTACCTTAGTACCTAAAATGGTTGGCGAGTAGGTTAAGTTCAGGTAACCGCTTTTGTCTTCGTCCGAGTTCTTTTCAAACACACGTGACTGCGCGTAAGGATTCGTACTTAAACGACGAGGCTGCTGAACAATAGCTCCTGTTGTCGGATCGAGATTAGCGCCTGTGCTCAGGTACAGATCAGCGCGGTCAGGCTCATTGGCTGTAGCTTTTGAATATACTGCCGACCAGTCCAGCTTCCATTTGTCTGATAATTTATGATCGCCATGCAGGTCGAAATTATATATCTGTTGTACGGTACGGTCGCTGCGGTAATCCTGGCCAACGCTGCCTACACCTGGTTGGGTGTGGCTGGTCAGCAAGCTGGTATCGGAGGTAAAACGATATTCGTTTTTAGTCAGGTTAATATAATCTGCATTCAGGTTGATCTTGTTGTTCGGATCAAAGCGGTAATCAAATTTGGTTACCACAGCGGTACGTTGCTGCTGAATATCGTAAATACGGCTTTGCTGACCGGTTAACTGTGGATCGCCATTTTCTTCGTTGGTAGTTGAGCTGAAGAATACACCTTTTGTCTGGCGATAAGTATTCTGGTAACTTAAAGTTGCGATAGCTCCGAATTTCTTATCAGCACTGCGTCCGCCTACTGTCAAACCGAAGATGCTGCCCAGCGGCGTTTTGTTCTGGCTGTAATGGAATGGATTATTTGGAAAATCGGTCATTGATGCTGTACCGTTTCCTGCAACTCGCGGAGAAGTAGTGGCACTTGCACTGTGATCGAATTTGGTAAAACCGCCTCCGTTAAAAAAGCTTTGCGCATACCCGGCGCCAAGGTTGGCAGATAACATAAAGTTATCCGGAGCATCTTTAAGCTGCATGTTAATAGCACCCGCAATTGCATCACCTTCCATGCTTGGCGTTAATGATTTGGATACTTCCAAACGGTCAACAATATCGGCCGGGAAAATATCCAGCGGCACGTAGCGGTTTTTATTATCAGGGCTAGGTATTTTGATGCCGTTTACCAGGGTATACTCATAACGTGGGTCCATACCACGGATAATGGCATACTGTGCTTCGCCATTATTGCTTCGCTCGATAGATACACCTGATACACGTTGCGTAACATTAGCGATGGTAATATCCGGAGAAGCCTGGATGGTACGTGCAGATACCGCATTCAGTACAACATCTGAGCGCCTTTCTGCATTTAGTGCTGATTGATCTGTTCCATGACCTGCACTGCCGGTAACGCTTACTTCATTTAGAGATTTGTTGGTCGATTCAAGCTCGATGTTAACTGTGATAGCTTCATCCTGCAGGATATCTGCACTTTTTTGAGATGTTGTGTACGATACATATCGTGCTTCTATCTCGTATTTACCAGCTTTCAGGTTCTTGAAAATGTAACTGCCGTCGAGACCGACGCTTACTGAGGCTGATTCGCCCGTGGATTGATTTTTTATACTGATGGTTGCACCTATCAATGGATCGTGCGTTTTTTTATCAGTAACCTTTCCCCTGATCACACCGGCGTAAGTAATTGCCGAGAGGGAAAGCAGGGTGAATAATAGTAATAGTTTCTTCATTAGGGCCGCGTTTTTAATTGCGGCACAAAGGAAATGGCGTTATTTTATCAGAATGTAACCCCCGCGTTAAGATATGGTAAACGAGTTTTACAAAATGATTTTGGAGATATTTTGTGTTTTATTTAAATCTGGTATTATTTAATGTAAACATATCATTCCCTTAACGCTTTTACACCCCATACGTTACAGAATCAAAGAAAATAGACTACCCTCGTCTAAAAAAATACAAGATATTATTCAATTTTAAATAAGAAATGAATTGAACGCTGGAGGCATACTTGTAACAAACGTTTTACTCGACAGTAACGGTCAGGCCCTCTTGCTGTAATATTTTACGGTAGATCTCCATCTCGGTAAATGAGCCTTCCAGTACGGCGCATTTGCCTTCGTTGTGAACTTTCCACGCTATTTTTTCGGCTTGAGACTCGGAGTAGTCCAGGTATTTCATCATGCAGAAAATCACGTGATCAAACGTATTCACATCATCGTTCCATAAGATCAGGTGATGCATTTCTTTCAGCCCGGCTAATATTTCTTCGAGCGTTAGGGTCTCTTCCTGGGTTTCTGTCGGCATTGTAATGACAAATTTACCTAAAATCAGCAATAAAAAAGGCAAAATGATGTTAGCTTGTGAAAATAACACGCTCGTCACAATTAAAATGAAGACATTATTTGTACCCCTAATATGCATCGGCACACTGCCGTTCTTTATATCAACTCCTGCTTTTGCACAGGATAAATCCGTTGCAAATAAACTCCAACCGCCACCAACTAGTATTGTTATTGATGGCGATTTAAAGGAATGGGGCGATAGTTTACGCTACTACAACCAGGAAAAACAGCTGAACTATGCGCTAGCCAATGATCAGGAAAATCTTTACATGGCTATCCGCATAAACGACCGCAGCGAACAGATAAGAGTATTGCGGGCAGGATTAACTTTAGGTATCGATACACGAGGTAAAAAGAAAGAAACTTTTACGATGACTTTCCCTGTCGGCGATCAAAGCGCACAAGGAATGGCAGAAAATATGCAAGACCTGCAGAGCGGCAATAATGATGTCAAACAGGAAGACCGCGATGAACTGATGAAAGCCAAGCTCACTAAACTCAGGGAAATAAAAGTTACCGGTTTTAAAGATATCGAAAGTGAAACCATGACCACATCAAACACCTATGGTTTTAAGGTGGCCATTGATTATGATAAAGACGGCAACCTGGTTTATGAAGCTGCTATCCCACTAAAGTTTTTCCATGCTGATGATCTGTCAAAAAACGAATGGGCCTTCAATTTCAAGATCAACGGTATTACCCGGCCGGGACAAGACAAGGATAATGGCAATCACGACGGCATGACACGTGGAGGCGGCGGTGGGTTTGGAGGTGGTGGCGGCGGAAGAGGCGGGCATGGCGGGGGCCGTGGTGGTCGCATGGGTGGCGGTGGCGGCAACAACGCACCAGTGGACCGCAGCGAATTATCAAAATCAGTTGATTTTTGGGAGAAGTATTACTTAGCTAAGTGACCAAGACGGGTTGTGTTACATCATAAATTGTTTACTCGTAGGATCAACAAGAGATCGCGGGTTCCAATTGATGTTCTGTCCGCTCATAGCCGCGGAGGCCTAGTTACTTTCCCTTAGATGGAAAGTAACCAAAGATCAAGCCAGAAAAAAGCTTCCCCGCTACAGGCAAAACACCCGGGCCCGCTTTTCTGACATGCCTTTACCCGCTTTTGCTTTGGATTCATTTAACGATACGGATAACATTAAATGAACCCCGTCAACAGACCAGCTTCGGGCGAAATCAGGCAAAACAATGGTGGCCTGTGTGGTGGAAGGGCATTAGCAAACTTTGCTGAAGAAGTGGGTAAGAGCGAACGATAGTCGGGCAAAGTATTGCAGCCTGGGTTTTGACTGATTGCAGGGTAAAGGCCTGTGCGCCAAGAAGTCCGCTGGCTAGCGGATTGACTTGATCTTTGGTTACTTTGTATCAAGACAAAGTAACAGCCTCCCGCGGCAATTGAGCGGGCCTACATATCAGTTGAATCCAATAGTTAGTCCAATCTCACTAAAACTTGTTCTTCCACATCATACTCTCCACAGGGCGGGTGGTAGGATTATTGTATTTAGCGTTCGCCTTAGTGTTATACATCGTTTCAATATCGCCTTCCACTACAAAATAGATCAGCTGACCAATCGGCATACCTGCATAAACCCGAACCGGTTGTGCGCAGGAAATTTCCAATGTCCAGGTATTGCAGAAACCTACGTCACCTTTACCCGCTGTAGCATGGATATCGATACCTAAACGGCCGGTACTTGATTTACCCTCTAAGAAAGGCACATGGCGATGCGTTTCGGTATATTCCATCGTTACGCCCAAATAAAGCGTATTAGGTTGCAGAACAAAACCTTCTTTCGGAATTTCGAAGCCATCGATCTCGTTGTGCTGTTTGGCATCCAGAACACGGTTCCTATAGGTAGCCAGGTGCTTACCCAGGTGAACATCGTACGAATTGGTGCCTAAACAGTCGCGTTTAAACGGTTCGATAATAATATGGCCCTTGTCAATTTCCTCAAGAATGCGTTTGTCGGATAAAATCATTGTACTGTGATATTTGGCCTAAATTATAATTATTTGAGTTATTTTGCCATCCTTTTTGCAATTTTACTTTATGGCCATAGCATACAAAAAGCAAATTGACGCTGATACCGAATTTGCTCTTTGGAGAATAGAAGAGAAAGCGGAGGATTTGTACAAGCAACTGCAGTTGAACGACCGCGAAAAGGCTTATGTAGAGAAACTTAGCCATGGCAAACGACATCTCCACTGGCTAGGCACGCGTGTACTCCTCCGCAAAATGCTGAACACCGAAGAGTATATAGACTGCGAGGTAGACGAACACGGCAAGCCATACCTGGTGCATCTGCCCTACCATATTTCACTGAGCCATTCATTTGACTATGCCGCCGTTATGTTGAGCAGGACCCATCCGGTAGGTATCGATATTGAGCAGATAAAAGAAAAGGTAGAGCGCATCGCCCACAAGTTTATGCGTCCGTCCGAAATGGAGTTTATAGATCACCAGGACAGGGTGCAGCAACTATATGTTTGCTGGTGTGCTAAAGAAGCTGTTTATAAGTGTTACGGGCAAAAAGAAGTATCATTTGCTGACAATATTTCGCTTGAGCCCTTTAACTTTGCACAGCAGGGGCATCTGATGGCTCATCTGAATAAAGATGCTATATCAAAAGATTACAAAGTGGATTATCTGCAGTACGAAGATTATATGATCGGCTACGTAAAGGGATAGGGACATGAAGAACAAACAGGTATTTTTCCAGGATTGGGGTTTGACAGACTACAAAGAAGCGTGGGACCGCCAGGAAGCTATATTTGGTCAGACCGTCGACCTGAAAACCAAGATCCGCAACCGCAAGATCACCAGCGAAGGCGATGAATACAGCGAAGAAGACGAGTTGACCCCGAACTATCTTGTTTTTTGCGAGCACCCACATGTGTATACATTAGGTAAAAGCGGCAAGCCTGAACATTTGCTGTTGGATGAAAAAGGTCTGAAAGAGAAGAATGCGGTTTTTTATCCGATCAACCGGGGCGGCGATATTACTTACCATGGACCGGGGCAGATTGTAGGTTATCCTATCCTCGATCTGGATAATTTCTTTACTGATATCCACCTGTATTTACGTACACTGGAAGAGGCAGTAATATTAACCATGGCTGATTATGGATTGAAAGGCGATCGTTATCCCGGCTATACCGGCGTTTGGCTCGATCCGGATAATGAGAATGCCCGTAAGATTTGTGCCCTGGGTGTAAGATGCAGCCGCTGGGTGACGATGCATGGGTTCGCTTTCAATGTGAATACCGACCTGGATTACTTTAATAACATCGTTCCTTGTGGCATTGATGACAAAGCCGTAACATCCATGCAGAAGGAATTAGGCGAAAAGGCTGATATAGAAGGCATCAAGGAAAACTTAAAACATCATATTTCCGTATTGTTCGATATGGAGTTAATATGAAAAAACTTTGTTCGACCTTAATAGCTATTGTAGCCTTATGCGGATTTAGCCAACAACAGGCCATTGCACTTACCCATAATATGAATTCTAAGGATACTTCTGCCCAACATACGCTAACTTATCTCGCTCTTGGCGATTCATATACCATTGGTGAAATGGTTGCCGCAGATCGGGCCTATCCGAATCAAACTGCTGCTTTATTAAATAAAAAGGGACGCCACATCAACGCTCCGACAATCATCGCCAAAACCGGCTGGAGAACCGATGAACTGATCCAGGGAATCACAAACGCTAATCTTTCTCAAAAGTTCGATATCGTAACCCTGCTTATCGGCGTGAATAACCAATATCAGCATAAAGACACTGCTATTTACAGAACAGAATTTGTAGCGCTGCTAAAAACCAGCATTGCCTTTGCCAAAAACAATAAGCATCATGTATTTGTACTGTCCGTCCCGGATTGGGGAGTAACACCTTTCGCCAACGGCCGTAACCTGGAAAAGATCGCGGCGGAAATAGACGCCTATAACCGCATCAATAAAGAAGAAAGCAAAAAAGCAGGTGTTAATTACGTTAGCATCACATCATACTACCGCGACATGGGTAATGATCCGGCCTACCTTGCTGAAGATAAATTGCACCCGTCGGGAAAAATGTATGAGAAATGGGCGAAGCTGTTGGCTAACGCGATTGAAGGGCAATTGAAGAAGGAATAACCCCACACGTCATTGTGAGGATACGAAGCAATCCCAAACTGTACAGAGCGAACAGAAAGGTGTACAACCTACGTGACCGCTCTGTACAGTTTGGGATTGCTTCGTCGCTCACTCCTCGCAATGACGGTTTATTGGGTGTCCGTCCGTCACATCATGCCGTTTTTGTGACAACATCGTTCTTCGCAATGACGTTTTTTTTAACTACCGTTACTTCCCCTTCCTCCACTCCGAATACCTCGTCTCCTCCTCCACATCCGTCTTACTTTCAAAATGCACATTATACCCATCCGGATCAACAACTCTCACATCCCACAAACCATTGCCCACAAAAGGCTCCTCAGCTTTTATTCCGTTATCTAAAAACTCATGATATAATACCAGCGAGTCCCGGCATTGAAACCAGATCGACACACCTGCTCCCGGTTTATTGCCCGACAGATAGGGTTTATCTACTGTCACCCTCGCTTCCTGCAGCATGATCGATCCACCTTCCCGCTGCAGCCAGCACCATTCAATTTTACCGTGCGGTATCCAGGTGTTGCGGATTTCAAAACCCAGTCCGTCAACGTAAAACTTTAATGACGCTTCTATATCCGACACCATAAAAAGCGGAGTTGAGAATTGTATGTTAGGATGCTCGTTTCCCATACTAATTATGTTTTCTTCGACGAAGCAATCTTTTCTATAGCATGCACCAATTTATCCAGATCAGCCAAACGGGTGTATACATGTGGCGTTATCCGCACGCAGCTTACGTTTTCCCAAACAATGCCTACCGTATGTATTTTATATTGACTGAACAATGCCGTGTCTAATTCACCCGGCGTCATGCCATCGACACTCACACCACAGATGGCGCATGAGAATTGTGGTTTCAGCGAGGTGTGCAGCTTCACCCTTGGGATATCTTTCACTTTAGTTGCCCAGTAATTTTTCAGGTAACGGATGCGCTCTTCCTTACGCTTGCTGCCAATGCCTTCGTGAAAGTTGATGGCCTCGCCTATGCCCTGCTCTATAGGGAAACTGCGTGTGCCCAGCGTCTCAAACTTCCGGATATCACCACTATGCGGATCGCCATTACAAAGCAGTGGCCATATTTTGCTGATATGCTCCTTCTTGATCCACATCATCCCGCTGCCAATCGGGGCCGACAGGAATTTATGCAGACTCGTTCCCAAATAATCACAACCCAGGTCAGGAATTTTAAAATCCATCAAACCAAATGAATGCGCGCCATCACAAACCACCTCGATCCCTTTGGCATGGGCCATATCCGATATTTTACGAACCGGCATCACCTGTCCTACCCAGTTCACCATGTGCGTAACATGGATGATCTTCGTTCTCGGCGTTATCGCATCCGCATAGGCTTTTACAATTTGCTCGTCATTCTCTATCGGGAAATCAAAACTCAGTTGCTTGTATACAATCCCGTCGCGCATGGCACGTTGCTTATAGGCTTGAATGATGTTGGGGTAATCCAGCTTGCTGCCAATCACCTCGTCGCCTTTCTCCAGGTTCAAACCATAGATCACCGTATTCAGCGATTCAGTAGCATTCCTGTTAATAGCGATCTCATCCGGATCAACGCCTGCCAGTTGCGCCAGTTTTTCGCGCAGCGGTTCGCGGCCCTGGTCGAGTATGCGCCACATGAAGTAAGATGGCCCCTCATTGCTCAGGTCATTATATCTTGCCACGGCCTGCTGCACCACCAGCGGCGACGGCGATACCCCGCCATTGTTCAGATTGATGATATTGGGACTAACGCTGAACGCATTCTGGATAGTGCTCCAGTAATCCTCATCCGTGGCAACCTGCTCCGGCGAAAGATGGTTGATTTTTTTAGAAGCATGCGCCCATTCATCGGCATGCAACTGGTTAAACAAACTCGATGCTGAAAAGGCCCCGGCAAGCGCGGCAGCCTGTGTGATAAACTTCCTGCGGTTGGTCATGTACTAAGTTAACACGATTATTTTGATTTAAATAATTAACACGATGACTGCCCTCTGAAAATCAGTTCCCTGTCCGTCCGTCACAGAATGCCGTTTTTGAGACGGCATTCTCACCGCACGTCATTGCTCACTCCGTGCGTCATTGCGAGGATACGAAGCAATCCCAAACTATACAGAGAGAAGAGACAGGTGTACAACTTGCATAGCCTCTCTGCCAATCGGGGATTGCTTCGTCGCTCACTCCTTACAGCAATGACGGTTGAGTTATTTCGGAGTGAGTCGACACCCAATGTTAGTCTTTTTGTTAATTATTTTTTGGTAAGATTCGCATATTGCGGAAAATAATATTGTATATTAGTTGAGTTAAGTTATTCATAATCACTCTATAACCCCTCATTCATGAAAAGAACCATTACTACCCTCGTAACCTTATCAGTCGCAGCAATGGCATTAAACAGCTGCCGCAGGACATCGGATGCTGTTGCGCCTAAAACTTCTGAAACTACTGTTGAGAACCTCCACGGAATGGGTCTTAACGCAATGGATCCATCCGAATGGGCCAATGTACCTGCATTCTCGGCTAACCTTTTTAAAGGCAAACTGTCAACCGACGGCCTTACTTACAACGGCACTGCCTACAGCTCCTATTTGCTGGTAACACCACAGATAAGGGACCAAGGACAGACCGGCGCATGTACAGGATTCTGCGGTGCCGAAACTGATGAGATACTGTATTATTACAAGAACAATTCAGTGGCACCTATAGCCAATTTCGCTACCGCGAACGGAGTGACGCTGGCTACACAAAATCAAATCCCTAATACGTCTGATGCCCCTGCCTACGGCGGTGCAAGTAACGCGACGGCAGCATTCAGCCCGCTGTTCCTGTATTTTGTTGAACGCGTGGTGATCAACAAAGGCACTATCGGATCAGACCCTGGGGCCAATATGGTAAACATTGGCCAAACCTTGCAGGGATTGTCAAGCAACACCTCTACAGGCAAAAAGCTGACCTACAACAATTATACATTTGCAGGTATACCAAACGAGGTCAATTACCCATATCCCTGGGTAGCAGGTTCAGGCGGTTACAATGTGGCTACCCCAACTGCTTCGCCTTTCAAGACGTATCCATACAATTATTACAACTACGGTTCTACCACTATACCGGTTGCGCCAAATAACCATACCCTGGGCTCGCAAAGCGGCAGCACCAGCAGCAGCGGCGCTACCACCACTTCGGGCTATTATGTTATCTCTAGCTCAGGCACAACGCTGGTAAACGACGTTAAAACCGCGCTTTTGAACAACAAACCGGTAATGATGGGCTTCAACGTATATGATAATACCCGTACCTACCAATATTTTGAAGGTTTGAGCACAACCAGTTACACCTACAATCCGCTTTCTTCAAACGGCAACCTTGCTTCGGGTGTAAAATTACTGGGTGGTCATGCTGTGCCGATCGTTGGCTATATAAACGACAGCACCAAACCAGGCGGAGGCGTATTTATCGTTCAGAACTCATGGGGCACACCATGGGGCAACAACGGCTATTTTTACCTGCCATATTCCGTTATCCAAAGCACCCGCGTTGTTCCCGCAGGAAGCCTGTACGTAGCAGTTTTATAAGAAATACAACAAACATTAATATCGAGGCCCCGGCATTGTCCGGGGCTTTTTGTTTTTTCCCCACGCGTCATTGCGATGGGTTGTTTGTTCCGTTCTATATTTTGTAACAGGTAATACGAACACCCTCTCCACGCTTGCGGTAGTGGGAATTTTAAAATAACAATTGTAACAAATTAGTTATATAACTATTGGATAATTATTGCGACAAAAGAAAATTGTATATTGGATCAGTTAAGTTATTTACTAAAACCCCATATTATGAAACGAACCATTACTACCCTTGTAACCTTATCGGTTGCAACAATGGCAATGTACAGTTGCCGAAAATCGTCAGATGCTGTTGCGCCTAACGCTTCACAAACTACTGAAAACCTCCATGGAATGGGTCTTAACCCAATGGATGCATCCGAATGGGCCAATGTACCGGCCTTTTCTGCCAATCTTTTTAAAGGCAAACTGTCAACCGACGGCTTGACTTACAACGGTACTGCCTACAGCTCCTATTTGCTGGTGACACCGCAGATCAGGGACCAGGGACAGTCCGGAGCTTGTACAGGTTTTTGCGGTGCTGAGACCGACGAGATACTGTATTATTACAAGAATAATTCAGTGACACCCACAGTCAATTTTACTACAGCCAACGCAGTAACCCTGGCCACACAAAATCAAATCGCCAACACATCCGACGTGCCTGCCTACGGCGGTCCGAGCAACGCGACAGCCGCCTTCAGCCCGCTGTTCCTGTATTTTGTTGAACGTGTGGTAATCAACAAAGGCACCATCGGATCAGACCCTGGTGCCAACATGGTAAACATCGGCGAAACCTTGCAGGGATTGACAAATAATTCCGGTACCGGCGCAAAACTAACTTACAGCAATTACACATTTGCAGGTATACCAAACGAGGCCAATTACCCATATCCGTATGTAGCCGGCTCAGGTGGATACAATGTGGCCACATCAAGTAATTCACCTTTCCAGGTGTACCCATACAATTATTACAACTATGGCTCTACCACTATACCGGTTGCACCAAATAATCATACCATAGCCACCCAAAGCGGCAGTACCAACAGCAGCGGCACTACTACCACTGCAGGCTACTATGTTATTTCGAGCACAGGTACAACGCTGGTAAATGATGTTAAAACCGCGCTTTTGAACAACAAACCGGTAATGATGGGCTTCAACGTGTATGACAAATCGCCGAGCTACCCTTATTTTGAAAGCCTGAGCACAACCAAATACACTTACAATCCGCTATCTACAAGCGGGGCCCTTGCCTCGGGTGTAAAATTATTGGGCGGTCATGCTGTGCCGATCGTTGGCTATATTAACGACAGTACCCAACCGGGCGGAGGCGTATTTATCTGCCAGAATTCATGGGGTACACCATGGGGCAACAACGGCTATTTTTACCTGCCCTATTCAGTTATCCAAAGCACCAGGATTGTCCCTTCAGGAAACCTGTACGTAGCAGTTTTATAAAAAACAACAAATAAGATATCCAGAGCCCCGGCATTGTCCGGGGCTTTTTGGTTTGGGCGTGCCCCCGGTAAGATCGGGGTCAGGCTATCCGCTTATACTGCACAGGCATTAGCCACGGGCCTGCACTGAGGCTCTCGAAGTGCCGGTATCCGCACCTATCCTTCACGCGTTGTCTGAACCATGATTCGCAGGATTAAAGGATTATCATGATTACTTTTTTAGCGTTAATAAATAATACCGTCATGCTGAACTTGTTTCAGCACCCCATCATAAAGGTATGCGATAGGCAAGTCTGCTACATGCAAATCGCAGACCAGGCAAGCGTGAATGTCCTGTGGGTTCCTGAAACAAGTTCAGGATGACATGGTGGCAGGGGTGTCCGTCCGTCACAGAGTGCCGTTTTTGTGACAGAGTGTGACCGACAATGATTAATTTATAAATTTGAGTATGAACAGACTTATCCTTATCGGCAATGGTTTTGATTTAGCACATGGATTGAAAACTGATTATAACAGTTTCATTCTATCATATTTAAAAAAAAGCCTTACTGCTTCCTTCGAAAATAAAACTAATAACAAATATGAAGATGAGATATTAATTGTGACTTGTCGTTTCCCTAATTATGCGTTTGGCATTAAAGAAGGAATAGAAAGTATTTCTTCTTTAGTTGATCATTATTATGACAAAGGACTCAAGCACCTATTTAATGATGAAAAATTATATATGAATAAAGGCTCTTTTGTTTACAACCCGTTTAAAGTAGCTATAAAATCCAAATTGTTCGAAGATCTGATAGATAAATGCTCAAATGCGAACTGGGTAGACATTGAAAATGAGTTTTATGATAAACTCAAAATACTTTTGAACACCAAGACAACAAATTTTAATCCTAAGCCGCCAAATCCGGCTCCCCTTCTTAAAAAATTAAATAGCGATCTAAAAGTCATCATAAAAGAGTTGGAAGAATACCTATCGACAATCAAATGCGAAAAATACAGCCCTTCTTATTCAGATGTATTCAACTCAACGTTCAAGTTAGCAGACATTCTTAAAAGCAACTTGAAACCACATGAAACTCCAGCTAAGTCTTTGATATTAAATTTTAACTATACTCCAACAGTAGACAGGTATCTTAAAAAGACGGATGATTTACCACATGTATCTATACCTATTGAGATTAATTATATCCATGGCCAAATAAACGATCCTGAGAATAAATTAATCTTCGGATTCGGTGATGAACTCGACGAGGATTATAAAAAAATGGAATTGTCAAAAGACAACGGATTTTTTGAACACATTAAATCATTTGGTTATTTCAAAACGTCAAACTATCACAATTTGATCCGTTTTATAGATAGTGACGAATATCAAATTTATATCCTTGGTCATTCTTGTGGACTATCAGATAGGACCATGCTAAATATGATATTTGAACACACGAATTGTAAATCGATTAAAATCTATTATCACGGTACAAAAGAGAAAAACAACTATACACGACTTACTCAAGAAATATCAAGACACTTCAGAGATAAGGTGGCAATGCGTAGTAAGATCGTTCCTTTTGATAAGTCCTCTCCAATGGCCCAGGTTGAATAGTGTCCGTCCGTCACAGAGTGTCGTTTTTGTAACAATCGCTTTCCACCCTTGATGGCGAAATGGACAGCTCGCTTGAAGGATTGAAACGGATACCAGCCTGTGCGTAACGCTTGCAGGCGTATGAGTGGAAAGCCTGACCCCGATCTCATCGGGGGCACGCCCAAATTAGCACTCCGGCAAACTTATCGGAATATTAATAGCCAGGCCGCCATCGGAAGTTTCTTTGTATTTGGAGTTCATGTCGAGGGCGGTTTGCCACATGGTTTTTACTACGGCGTCGAGGCTTACTTTGGCTTTGTCGGGGTTGGTTTGCAGGGCAAGCTGCGAGGCGGTGATGGCTTTTATGGCCCCCATGGTATTGCGCTCGATGCAGGGTACCTGTACCAATCCGGCAATCGGGTCGCAGGTGAGGCCGAGGTGGTGTTCCATGGCAATTTCGGCAGCCATTAACACCTGGCGCTGTGATCCGCCGAGGCACTCGGTCAGCGCAGCAGCAGCCATGGCTGATGATACGCCTATTTCGGCCTGGCAACCGCCCATAGCGGCGGAGAGGGTTGCACCTTTTTTGAAGATGCTGCCAACTTCGGAGGCCGTCATGATAAACTGCATGATCTTCTCGTCGGTAAAGCCATCGCAAAAAACGATCATATATTGCAGCACGGCAGGCACCACGCCCGCAGCGCCGTTGGTCGGCGCCGTCACTACGCGACCGAATGAGGCATTCTCCTCGTTCACGGCCAGCGCAAAGCAGCTTACCCAATCCAATGTTTTCTGAAAACTATTGCCGGTATTGCGGATGGCCAGCACCCATTCGTCATAATTCTGGTATTCGCGGTCGCCCAGCAAACGTTTGTTTAATGAAGCGGCACGGCGGGCAACGTTCAATCCACCCGGCAAATAACCGGTAGTATGGCAGCCGCGGTAGATACATTCTTTCATCACCCGGAAAATGTTGAGGATACCTGAGCGTGTTTCTGCTTCGCTGCGCCAGGCCAGCTCATTTTCCATCACCACTTCGGATATTTTCAAACCGGTTTTGATACACCAGTGCAGCAGATCGCCCGCAGTATCTATCGGGAAGGGCAGATCAACCTCGGCTTTGCCCTGGCTTTGGTCACCCTCCTTCACCACAAATCCACCACCTATAGAATAATAAGTTTCTGAAATAGCTTTACCCGTCTCCAAAAACGCCTGGAAGGTAACCGCATTAGGGTGAAAAGGGAGGCTTTCGTTAAATAGAAAGATGAGGTCATCGGGTACGGAGAAATCAATATCCTGAGTTCCGCCTAAGGAGAGGCGGTTGCTTGTTTCTATATCTTTTATTTTGGCATCGATAGCGCCAACGTCGAAAGTAACCGGGTCGTCGCCGCTCAAACCTAATAGTATGGCGATATCCGTCCCGTGGCCCTTACCTGTCTTGGCGAGTGATCCGTATAGGAGAATTTTTATGCCTGTCACTACCGGCAACACACCTTGTACAGAAAGTGTATCCACAAACTGCTGTGCTGCCCGCCACGGTCCAAGCGTATGTGAGCTGGATGGACCAATCCCAATCTTAAAAATATCAAATACGGATATCTGTTCGCGTTTCATCCATGCAAACTTACAATTATGCTGCAATTGATTTTGTAATAATAACATTGGCTCACTTGATGGAATCATTTTTTTTCATAATTTGCAGAAACTAAATCACTCTTAAACACTTAAAACCTCTAACACATGGACAGTTACAATTCAACCCCATCACCATTTCATTTCACGGCAGTCATGCTGTTTATTTATCTGATTATCCTGGTACCGATGATCCTGGGATGGTGGAAAATTTTTCAAAAGGCGGGTAAACCAGGATGGGCATGCATTATACCATTTTACAACTACATAGTTGCCTGCGAAATAGTTGGCAAACCTATCTGGTGGTTTTTGCTGATGATATGCCCTTGTATCAACTTTATTTTTGTTATCTGGGTAACTAACCTGATAAGCAAAAGCTTTGGCAAAAGCGAAGGCTTTACCGTTGGTTTGGTACTTTTGAACCCAATTTTTGCCTGTATCCTTGGTTTTGGCGATGCCGTTTATCTCGGCCCGTCGGCTAAAGAGGCGATGGCCAACAATCGTTTTGGTTCATCTGATTACCATCAGCCACCTACTGACACTCCACCACAAGCATAATATTTATGCGTTACGGTTTAATATTATTTTGCAGCCTTTTGGATATTACCAATTGGCTGCAAAATCATTTATTGACCTGCCCATTTAAAAAATTTACGGGTATAGATTGCCCCGGATGCGGTTTCCAGAGAAGTATGATAGCGCTTATCAGGGGTAATATAAGCGACAGTATTCATCTGTACCCTGCTACCCTGCCTCTTTTGATCACTGCGCTATTTGTACTGCTGGCACCAAAGTTTAAGATTGATAAAAATAATCTGGCCAAAAAGACATTATATATGCTTACCGGCAGTATTATGCTGATTTCCTATGCTTTCAAAATGTATACGCTTTATGCCTGATATTAAACTCCGGCCCGGGAAGTAACATAGCTGTAGTCTTTAATAATTAGCTGTAACAAGTCAAAATCATTCATTCCAAGCGGATTCGATATCCCCAGATGCTCCTTTAGCCGGAGCGCCATATTGTAGATCACGCTGCTATTTCCGGTTGCCCTGAAATTACTGATCACTTCATGTATCAATGTTATCTCATCGTCCGTCAGGTTGCTTACTTCCGGAAAAACAGGTTCGTATTCTTCGCCGTCGGTATTCAAAAACAATTCGTCAATTGTTGTGCGCGGTTTAGTTTTGATGAGCGTTGTTCCGGCTATCAGGTCGCCAATGCGCTGCTTTTTCTCGGTTACGGCAACGGAGATCACAGCGCCGATCCCCAGGGTTATCCCAAAATCAAGTAAGCGGAATACCCACCTTAATAAAAACTGCCCCATGGTCGGGCGGGAGCCATCAAGGTTTACCACCTTTATTTTAATGGCGTATTTGCCTATGCTTTGCCCGTTGAAATATACTTCGGCCACCAGGTCGTAAAACACAAGTAAGATGGTATATATGATGCCTAGTACGATCAGGAAAACAGGAAATCCTTCACCTGAACCCTTTGTCATACTATCTATCTGGCTGAAGAAGAAAAAAATTATGATAATGTACACGATATAGAATAGACCAGTAAACACGCCTATGTCTACCACTCTGGCTAAAACCCGTTCACCTAAACCCGCAACCTCATAATCAATGTCGATGTTTTGAGATGTTTTTATTCGTACAGTTTGCATATAAAACAAATATATTGTTTGACTAATAAATTTTTTACGCTGGGTTCCGAATTTTGTTATTATTTTAACAGAAAATTATTCCTAAACCGCGGTATGCGTGAGGCTTTATTTATAAAACAGAATTCGGCAAAGTGGAAAGAGTATGAGGATACGCCTGCGGGTAACCCTGATATACTTGCCGAACGCTTCATTATCATTTCTGATGACCTGGCTTATGCCAAGACATTTTATCCAAAATCAAAGACCACGTCGTACCTGAACGGCCTCGCTGCAGGCTTTCATCAATCTATATACAGGAATAAAAAAGAAAAGGCGAACCGGTTCGTATACTTTTGGCAGTACGAACTCCCGCTTGTGTTCAAGCAGTATCACAGGCAGATATTGTACTCCTTCATCTTCTTCACTATCTCATTTTTTATCGGCGTACTTTCAGCCAAATATGATAACTCATTCGTGAGACTTATTATGGGCGATGATTATGTGAACATGACCAATGAAAATATAGCCAAGGGCGACCCGCTTGGTGTTTATAAAAGCCATGACAGTTTCATCATGTTCTGGATGATCGCCAAAAACAATATAACTGTAATGGTGCAGACCTTTGTATTAGGTATCACTTATTCTGTAGGGACCATTGCTGGCTTGTTCTATAACGGTGTGATGGTAGGCAGCTTCCAATATTATTTTATCAGCAAAGGTGTGGGGCTGGCATCGATAGGTATATGGATACACGGTACCCTCGAAATATCAACTATTATTTTGTCGGGCGCTGCCGGGCTTATTCTGGGCAACAGCATTTTGTTTCCAAAAACGTATACCCGCTTTGTATCCATGAAAAAAGGAGCTAAAGATGGAATGAAAATAGCGCTTGGTATAGTGCCTATCATTGTCACTGCAGCCATTTTTGAAGGCTTTGTTACCCGCCATACCGAAATGCCTTTGTGGCTCAGCTTTACCATACTTGGCAGTTCATTTTTATTTATCATATGGTATGTGGTGATATACCCGATCCGTCTTTCACTAAAATTAAAATCTGATCTTACCAAAAATGAGGGCTAATATTGAGTTAAACCGTTCCCGTGAGTTTGGTGATATTATCAGCGACACGTTTGCTTTTGCAAAACAGAATTTCAAATCGCTGCTAAAGCCGTATTTTGTTATAGGCGGTTTGCTGTTAATTACTGATATACTCATTTCGGCATGGGTAAATACCAATCGCGGAGATGCAAGTATAACAACGCTGGCGGGTCTCGGCGAATTATTTTTCGACTTCATCAACCACATTGTGCTAACACTGGTTACACTATCTTACCTGGCCGTATACAGGCAAAAAGATAATCAACCGGCAGATATTATTGAGGTGTGGGGATATTTTAAATACTACTTTTTCAGGGTTCTGTTGGCACAGATCGTTCTGGTGATTTTTGCTGCGATCGGTTTTTTCTTTTGCTTTTTGCCCGGTGTTTACCTGTCTGTAGTATTCTCACTCGTTACCCCGATAATGGTAATGGAAAACGGGAGTATCCGCTATTCATTCGACAAGGCATTTAAGATCATCAAAGAAAATTGGTGGCTCACATTTGGCGCCATTTTGTTGATTGTTATTGTCACAGTGATGATCATGCTCATCATCATGCTCCCCGCTATGATCATTTATGGCGGCACACAATGGCTCACCGGTGAAAAACTGGATACATTTGCAGGCATATTGCAATCGGTCATGATTAATCTCTGCCAATTATTATGGATCATCCCGGTTATAACTATAACGCTTGTATATTACTCACTGACTGAAGAAAAAGAAGGTAATTCGCTAATAGACCGAATAAATTCCTTTGGCAGAAAGTCAGCCAATCCTAATCAATCCTCGTCAGAACAATATTAACCGGTTATGTTCAAAACATTGCTTCTTCTTATTGTATTGTTTATGGCCGGTCAGACTCATGTATTTGGTGCCGGAAAGGAGAATAACGCAAAAAAGGCCCCACTGCATATTGTAGCAGACAGCACCAAAATAAACGCAAGGTACTTTGATAACAACGCCCTGAAAAAATACCAGGCCGATCCTGATTTTAATTACGTGGAGCACCCTACAGGGCTTACCTGGTGGGATAGGTTTTGGATATGGGTTTGGGATATGTGGTCACGGTTCTGGTTATGGGTAGAACACATTCTTCAGCGATTATTCGGAAGTGTTTCGGCTGGTAAAAACGCAGCATCCGTATTTAAATATGTGATCCTAGCCCTTGCCGCAGCGCTCATTATTTATATCATATTCAGGTTGATCGGCATCGACCTGTTGAAGCTATTCAGGAAAAAACAGGACGAGGAACTGATACCATACAACGAGTATATTGAAAACATACACGAAATAAATTTTGACGATGCTATTGAGAATGCTTTGCAGGTTAAAGATTACCGCTTGGCAGTACGGCTTTTGTATTTACGTTCTCTTAAGCAATTGAGTGATAAAAACATCATTAACTGGAAGATTGACAAAACCAACCAGACTTACCTGAACGAGATTACCGACTCAGATCAGCGACGCCTGTTCGCGGTAGTTACCAGGCAGTTTGAATATGTATGGTACGGAGATTTCCCTGTGGATGGGGAGTCCTTCCAGAACATTCGTAATATTTTCCAGGATTTTAAACAGCAGCTTGCATGAAGAGTTTAAGAATATACCTCTTTACGGTTGCGGTTTTGATCGTACTCTATCTCATCGCCCAATATAACAGGCCTAAAGCTATTAATTGGACCGAGACTTACAGCAGTAATGATAAGATACCGCTTGGCACCTACATTGTTTATCATCAGCTTAACGATATATTCCCCGGTGCGCATGTGGAAATGTTCCGCGAGCCTATCTATAATGTCATCAACGACCATCATATCGAGCATGCAACTTACCTGATCATTGCAGATGCAGTCAAACTGAATGAATACGATTACAAAAAGCTGTCGGCATACATCAAAAATGGCAACGACGTTTTTATCAGCGCCACATACTTTGGAGAGGAATTATCAAAAAAACTAAAAATTGAGACCGAAACTGAGCTAAAAGCAGGGGACGGATTAAAGTTTATTAATAAACAACTTGATACAAGTAAGATCTATAAAACCGACGGGCGTATCGGCGATATATATTTCGGGCGTTTTGATACGGCGCACATGGTCGCATTGGGAAAAAACGCGTTCAATCATGTTAATTTCCTGCGGTACTCTGTTGGAAAAGGGAACTTGTTTTTAAACGCTAATCCGCGTTTATTCACCAACTACAGTCTTTTGAACAGCACAGGCAGGACCTATGCCGAAACAGCGTTATCGTTTGCCAGGAACAACTCATCCTTAATATGGGATCAATATTATGCATTAGGGCGCGATGACGAAGAATCAAACATGCGTATTTTCCTGCGCAATCCTCCGCTGCGCTGGGCGTTTTATATTTCAATATTCAGCCTGGTCGCGTTTGTGATCTATGAAGCCAAACGAAGGCAAAGGATAATCCCCATTGCAGAACCATTGGAAAACGCGACTCTGAACTTTGTAAATGTGGTGGGGCAGGTTTATTATGAACAGCGCGACAACCGGAATATCAGCGATAAAAAAATCGTTTATTTTTTGGAACACCTGCGCTCAGTATATTATTTAAAAACCAATCCGCTCGACCAGGAGTTTATCGACAATTTCGCCCAAAAAACAGCTATCGAGCATAGTTTTGCTACTGAACTGATTAATCATATCAACTATTTATCTTCGGTAACGGAGGTTAGCAACAGTGATCTTATTAAATTAAACCAATTAATAGAACAATTTTATAAAGAATCCAGATAGATATGGAAGAAGGTATTTTTGAACAACGAACCGACATGAGCAAGTTAAGCTCAGCAGTCGAACAAATAAAGACTACGCTTGGCACTATCATCGTTGGTCAGCAAGACAGCATTGACCTGCTGATCGCCGGCATCCTGGCTGATGGGCACGTTTTGATAGAAGGTGTTCCCGGTGTGGCAAAAACGCTAACTGCCAAGCTGATCGCAAAGGCCATAGATGCACAGTATTCGCGCATACAGTTTACGCCCGACCTGATGCCTTCGGACGTGCTGGGCACTTCGGTGTTCAACCCGAAAACAGTTGAATTTGAGTTTAAACAAGGCCCCATATTTGGCAATATTATCCTGATCGATGAGATCAACCGTGCACCGGCAAAAACACAGTCAGCTTTGTTTGAGGTGATGGAAGAGCGCCAGGTAACCATCGACGGGAAGAATTATAAAATGCAGGAGCCTTTCATCGTACTGGCTACGCAGAACCCTGTTGAGCAGGAAGGTACTTACCGTTTACCGGAAGCTCAGCTTGATCGTTTCCTGTTTAAGATCGAGATCAAATATCCTTCGCTTGAAGAAGAGATCAGGATCATTTCTCAGCAACATCAGCATAAAACTACTGACCAGTTGGCTGAGATAAAACCGATCTTATCAAAAGAAGACATTATTTCATTGCGCAACCAGGTAAGAAGCTTCCATGTGGAGCCTAAGATACTGGAGTTTGTGGCCAAGGTAATACACGAGACACGTAACAATAAATCGCTTTACCTCGGTGGTTCACCACGTGCATCATTGGCTGTAGTGAATGCAGCGAAAGCATTAGCTGCTATCCGTGGTCGTGACTTTGTTACGCCTGACGATATTGTTTGGGTAGCACCCGCCGTATTGAGGCACCGTATTATGCTGACACCTGACAAAGAAATGGAAGGCGTTAGTCCGGATGATATCATCAAACAGATTATTCAGAAAATTGAGGTTCCACGCTAAACGGAGTGAAAAAGTTTTTCAGGCAATTTTATAAAGACCTTTTCCTGACCAACCGGCTTTTCACCGGCCTTGGCTTTTGCGCAGTATTATTTTTACTGTCGTTCTTTTTCCCCTGGCTTGGCGCCATTCCTGAATTAGCGTTTTGGGTTTTGATACTGCTTTTTTTAGCAGATGTATTGATGCTATACCGCACCTCCAAAGGTGTATTCGCAAAACGGCATGCACCTGAACGGCTAAGTAATGGCGACGAGAACGAACTGGGTATTTATATCGAAAACGCCTATCCTTTTAATGTTTCGATTGGGATCATTGATGAGATACCCTTCCAGTTTCAGAAAAGGGACCTATGGTTTAAAACCAGCTTGAAACCCCATCAGAATAAGCTGATCAATTATCTACTACGTCCGACCAAGCGTGGCGAATATGAATTTGGCGATATTCGGGTATATGTGAGTTCAGCTCTGGGAATCATCAGGAGAAGATACACTATAGTGCAGGCGGAAACCCTGCCTGTTTACCCATCTTTTCTTCAAATGCGCAAGTATGAGCTGATGGCCATATCTAACCGTTTAAGTGAGATTGGCGTGAAGAAGATCAGGAGGCTTGGTCATAGCCTGGAGTTTGAACAAGTAAAAAATTATGTAGCTGGGGACGATTATCGTACCATCAATTGGAAAGCCACCGCCCGGCGAGGCGACCTGATGACAAATATTTATACAGACGAGAAATCGCAGCATGTGTATTGTGTGATCGATAAATCCCGGGCGATGCGCATGCCTTTTGAGGGTTTGAGCCTACTGGATTATGCCATTAACGCAAGTCTGGTGCTGTCAAACGTGGCACTGCTAAAAGAAGACAAAGCCGGCTTGATTACTATTGCCGAGAAATTGGGCTCAGTAGTTCCTGCTGACAGACGTGCCGTACAGATCAACCGCATCCTGGAGGTGTTATACAAGGAAAAGACGCTCTACCTTGAAACCAATATGGAAGCACTTTACAGCACTATAAGAAATGTGTTGAAACAACGCAGCCTGGTGGTGTTCTTTACTAACTTCGAGAGCATGTCGTCGATGGAACGGCAACTCGCATTCCTGAAAAGGATCAATAAATTTCATTTGCTCCTTGTGGTCTTCTTTGAAAATACGGAACTGGAAAAGCTCAGCGAGGAAGAGGCTGGAAATGTAGAAGAAATCTATATTAAAACCATCGCCGAAAAGTTCGCTTACGATAAAAAGCTGATCGTAAAAGAGCTCACCAAGCATGGTATTCAATCTATCCTGAGCAAACCCCAGGATTTGACGATTAATACTATTAACAGGTATTTGGAATTGAAAGCTAAGCAGAGGATTTAAAGGCCTTAGTGTTGGCTCCCCTCTTGAGAGGGGCGGGGGTGTGTACATCGTAAATGCATGGCGGAGAAACACACCCCTGCCTATGCACATATCCAGCGCGCCCCCTCTCCAGAGGGGAATTATTTAGTATCACGTTCCCGGTAGCAAATGGTGTGTAGGCAATTTCACATCAGCCTCGCGTAAATCTTTTACGATCTTTTCCTGCAAATAGAGTTTTATATCGAAATAATCTGCAGGATTAACCCAAACACGGACGGTAAAGCGGATACCATCTATTTCCAACGCATAAACACCGATGATGGGATCCGGCTTGCGGATAATGCCTTTAGTTGATTTTATGGCGTTATCGATTATACCTTTTACCTGCTCCACATCAACAATGTATCCAAGCTTTAATTCAAACTCCAGGCGGCGCTTGCCCTCGCGGGTAACGTTCACTATTACCTCGTTAAACAGCTTTCCATTAGGAATGATGATCGTACGGTTATCGCCCGTCACAAGCACAGTATAAAACAGTTGTATAGATGTTACAATGCCATCCTGACCTTGCGCAATGATATTATCCTTCAGTTCAAATGGCTTCAGCAAAAGAATAAGCACACCACCGGCAAAATTTTGAAACGTACCAGACAGTGCTAAACCTGCCGCCACGCCAAATGAAGCGATAATGGCGCTCAGAAAGCTTAACTCCCACCCTACGATATTGAATACCGATAAGGTTAAAAGAACATATAACGTAGTAATTGTAAGACTCAGGAAGAATGGCTGCAATGTAGAATGCACTTGCCGTCTGCTCATCCGGTTGCGCATGCGCGCTTTCAGGAAACGGATAAACCAGAGTCCGATTAGAAATATTAAAATTCCGGCAACGTAGTTAGGACCGCGGGTAACGAGCCAATGATGAAATTCAGCATAAAATTCTTCGACTTTCATAGGAAAGGTCAAAGGTAAGAAATAAATTATTTACCGTAGATGGTAACAAACAATTCGGGCCCCTTGATGAGCACCCACTCCAGTAACTGGGTTTTTATCTGTCTTGCCTTTTCGTTTATCGCTTTCATGACCGGGTATATTCAATTGTTGTGCCTGAAGCCGGCTGTTTAACAATTCTTAACAAAACTACGCCCTATTTAACCACTATTGTTACAAAAGTTAATCATTTGATTAAACGATGACGCTGCGTTTACACTTTGGTGACTTTCAGCCAGTTCAGAAAAAAAGAAAGCCTGTCTGTTTTTACAGACAGGCTTTTTATAGTTAAGACTAAGACTTGAGAAAGCAGATATTACATCATGCCGCCCATGCCACCGCCGCCCATTGGAGGCATGCCACCTTTTTCGTCTTCTGGTTCGTCAGCAAGGATGCATTCTGTTGTCAGCAACATAGCTGCAATTGAAGCTGCATTTTCCAGAGCAACACGACCTACTTTAGTAGGATCGATAACACCGGCACCGATCAGGTTTTCATATTTGTCGGTACGGGCATTGTAACCAAAGTCAGCTTTACCTTCTTTTACTTTTTGTACTACGATAGAACCTTCGATACCTGCGTTTTCGCAGATCTGGCGAAGAGGCTCTTCAATAGCGCGACGGATGATAGCGATACCGGTGTTTTCGTCTTCGTTCTCACCTTTCAGGTCAGCCAAAGCTTCAACAGCACGGATGAAAGCTACACCACCACCTGCAACGATGCCTTCTTCAACGGCAGCGCGGGTTGCGTGTAAAGCGTCATCAACACGGTCTTTCTTTTCTTTCATTTCAACTTCGGTAGCTGCACCAACATATAATACAGCAACACCGCCTGATAATTTAGCAAGACGCTCCTGCAATTTTTCGCGGTCGTAATCAGAAGTAGTTGATTCGATCTGAGATTTGATCTGGCCAACACGGGCTTTGATCTCGTCAGTAGAACCAGCACCATTGATAACAGTAGTATTGTCTTTATCAACAATTACTTTTTCAGCAGTACCCAGGTAAGAAAGATCAGCGTTCTCTAATTTGAAACCTCTTTCTTCAGAGATCAGAGTACCACCAGTTAAGATAGCGATATCTTCCAGCATAGCTTTACGACGGTCGCCAAAGCCAGGAGCTTTAACAGCAGCCACTTTCAGTGAGCCACGGATCTTGTTAACTACCAAAGTAGCTAAAGCTTCACCATCAAGGTCTTCAGCGATGATCAATAATGGTTTGCCGGTTTGCACTTGTTTTTCAAGGATAGGAAGCAATTCCTTCATTGAAGATATTTTCTTGTCGTAGATCAGGATATAAGGATTATCCAGCTCTACTTCCATTTTATCAGCATTGGTTACGAAGTATGGAGAAAGGTAACCACGGTCAAACTGCATACCTTCTACAGTTCTAACTTCAGTTTCAGTACCTTTTGCTTCTTCAACAGTGATAACACCATCTTTACCAACTTTTTCCATCGCTTCAGCGATCAATGAACCGATAACTTCGTCATTGTTAGCTGAAATAGAAGCAACTTGTTTGATCTTGTTAGTGTCTTCACCTACAGTTTGTGACTGGCCCTGAAGATTTTTAACAACAGCAGCAACAGCTTTGTCGATACCGCGTTTCAAATCCATTGGGTTTGCACCGGCAGCTACGTTTTTAATACCTGCGGTTACGATAGCCTGAGCTAAAACGGTAGCAGTGGTAGTACCATCACCTGCAATATCAGCAGTTTTTGAAGCTACTTCTTTAACCATCTGGGCACCCATATTTTCTAAAGAATCTTTTAATTCGATCTCTTTAGCTACAGTTACACCGTCTTTAGTGATTGAAGGTGAACCGAATTTTTTGTCGATGATCACGTTACGACCTTTTGGTCCTAAAGTTACTTTAACCGCATTGGCTAAAATATCCACACCACGTTTCAAAGCGTCGCGTGCTTCTACATTATATCTAACTTGTTTTGCCATGTCTCTTTTTAATTTTGAATTAGTGAATTAGTGAATGACTGATTTATCTTACTAACCCAATAATTACCTTTAATTGATTTTTTAAATGATTGTTCGTGCTGAGTGGTATTGAACAGTGCAAATCACTAATTCACTAACTCACTCATTCACTAATTATAACACCGCGTAGATGTCTGATTCACGCATAATTAAGTACTCTTTACCTTCATAGGTAATTTCAGTACCGGCATATTTGCCATATAAAACCTGGTCACCGGCTTTAACAGTCAGTGGTTCATCTTTTTTACCGTCACCAACAGCAACGATTGTTCCGCGTTGTGGTTTTTCTTTAGCAGTGTCCGGGATAATGATACCGGATGCAGTCTTCTCTTCGGCGGCAGCAGCTTCCACTACCACTCTGTCTCCGATAGGTTTAATGTTTAATGCCATAGTTATACTAATTTAATTTTATAAAAAGTTTAAAAGTGTGTGATGCCCGCCTAGTCTTCGGGCACGTTGCAATGCACATCAATTATGCCAAGCGGACGGTTAAAGTCCAAATTGACAGCCTGTCTGTTCAAATGTCATATTTAGGTCAAGCAGCCTGCCGTATCTTAATAATTACTTAACGTGACGGTGTCATCGTGTCAGTGCTGCTTCAAACAAAAATGGGCTTTGGTTTATGCCCAAGCCCATCTTTTATATTGGTTTATATTATTATTTCTTTCCTGATCCGCCTGTAGAGCCGGTTGAACCGCTGGCAGCAGGCAAATTCAAAGAAGGTGCCGGCTGTGAAGTAGTTGGTACAGTTGGCTTTGCGGCTTTTTCTGCGGTCTGACTCACGTCAGAGCTATCATTCCTGGCAGCGCTGCCACCTTTGGCAGAGATATTAATAGCAAGCGACAATACCATTAAAGATATCGCCAGGATCCAGGTGCCTTTTTCTAAAAAGTCGCCTGTTTTTTGTACACCCATCAACTGGGATGAGCTTGAGAAATTGGATGTCAAACCGCCACCTTTAGGGTTTTGGATCAATACGATAGCGCCTAAAAGCACACACACCACAACTGCAAGGATCACTAAAATCAAATACATTTCTTTATTATTAGTTGGTTTTTCTTTCTAAAATTTGAATCTGGTCGGCAAAGTAACGGCTTTTTTCCGGGAATTTCAACATCAATTTTTTGTAAGTGTTTATGGCTTTGTGGTAAAGCATCTGGTCGGTATACACTTTTGCCAGTGTTTCGGTTACCAATTCATCCTGATCTTCGGAACTTCTCTTTGCCTTATTTTCGTTGTCGAGCTTATCGACACTCGGGGTGGTAATATGAGGTTCTTCTGCAATAAACTTCTTAATAATCCGGTCTTCTTTATTTTTCGGATCAAATTCCAGCGCTGGCTCGGCAGTACTTCTGTCTAATTCTTCGACTGAGGTAATATGGAAAATATTTTCGTAGTACTGCTGCTGCAATTCATCGTTAGCCCTTCTTTGGATGGCCTGGGTGGTATCCAGTTTAAACGGCTGATAAACGCCGGCATGTTCCTTGCGTGTCTTACTCAACCACCACAAAAACGTGTATGGCAGTGAATCATCGTCATACCTGGATACATCTTGCGTTTCATTTTCAACTGCTATTTCATTTCCACTGTTTTCAACGGCTTGAGGGGCTGCTTCAACAGGGTCAACCGGCTTGCGCTCAGTAAATGCCCTGTCGAACACAAAATAATCTGTAGCAGCTATGTTGCCAACGATCAGTTTCTCAGCCTCATCATCCATGTTTAACACACGTTCTTTTGGTGCAAAAGTTTCCTTTATTGGTCCTTCAAGATCAGGCTGTATCACTTCCTCGCTAACAACAGGCGCTTCTGCCATTTCCACAAAAGATGATTGTGATGTTTCTTCATCAATTATCGGCAATTCTGCATCCGGGATTACAGTTTCAACCGGCTTTGGAGTACGTACAAAGCTGATATTTTCTATACCAACGATCTCATCAAACACATCATCTTCGATATTATGCGGAGGTTCCGCCAAAGCAAACACCGGAGCTTCAGTCAGTTGTTCCTCTTCACGAATGTCATTTTCATTATTTTGCTGCACAACTGGTTGAGTTACTTCATCTGCCAATGGTCCATATTCTATTATTTCTTCTTCTGTTGAAGCCTCTTCCTCATAAACCGGTTTGTGAATTGCCTCAGTTGAATCAGCTTCTTCCTTGTGGTGTTCAGCAACAGGGGCCTCTGCGACATGTGCCACTTCTTCCGATGCTTCTGCATCGTGATAATGTGTAAAGTCGGCAGGTTCTTCAATTGCTGGTTCAACTTCAGCTACAGCTTCCATAGGAGCGGATTCTTTATGCTCCACTTCTTCTGACGCTTCTGCATCGTGGTAATGGGTAAAATCAGCGGGGTCTTCGGTTACAGGTTCAACCTCAGTCACGGCTTCTATAGGAGTTTCTACAACTTCATTTTCCTGACTGGCTTCCTCGGTATTTTGAACAGGTTCAGGCTCGCTGATTTCAGTATGCTCTAATTCTGGTTCAACTTCGGCAACACTTTCTGATTCTTCAGTTTTGGGTTGATCTACCTCAACAACTGGAGTCGCGTGCACTGCTTCGCCGGCTTGCTGAACGATCTGATCCACACTTACTCCGGCTAAACTTTCAGGCGACCGGATCAGTTTATACAAAACCATCGGACTTACATAAGCAGCTGCATTGCTGGTACCCTGGCCACTTTCTGCATGAGCAAGCAAGGCGTGCAGCAGTCCGCTTTGCGGAAATTCTGCTACAAGGCTCTGTAAATTGGATATATAGGCGTGACCATTGGTGGCAGGATCTGCCAGCAAATTTCCTAAAACTTCGTTTTGCCTGTTATTTAAATATTGATCCACGCGAGGTTGAAACTACAAATTGCTTTACCAATTAGCAAAGGCTTTATTAAAAATATCTTCCGTCAACTGCTTGGTGATCGTGGCAATCAGGCCTTGTTCCTGGTTGGCTATATCTCCTGTAAAATCGGCAAATGCCGGAAACGACTGTGTAAAATTATTCTTTTTATTGGCCTTATTGGTATAAGTTACACTCACCGTGATGGTCAGCCTGTTTGCTCCTGCAATCGGCGCGACGTTGTTATTAGTCGCCTGAATAGATACGGGTTCTATTGTATAGCCGGTAATACTTCCCGACATTGAAGCATCCGCCTCGCCCTGTATTATTGACAAACTACTGGTGGTACGAATACGATTTTTCAGTGCTTCCGTAAAATTCTGGCTTAGGTTACCAACTACCAACTGCGCATTATTTTCAAAATAGCCTACATTAATGGTTTTTAATCCTTGTGTCGAAGCACCAGACAGCTTTATTGTACATGCCTGGGTAAAAAATACCAGGAACAATCCAACAGTTAAAACTGCAATTACCCTTTTTGTCATTTATTATAGATCTAACTCTTTTATCTTTCGGTACAAGGTCCTTTCAGAAATTCCCAGCTCATTGGCCGCCAATTTTCTTTTCCCTTTGTGCTTCTTTAATGCCTTACGGATCAGGTCCGATTCCTTCTCGATCAGCGACAAAGATTCCTCTACCTCTTCAGCCTCATGCGTAATGTTATAATCGCCATTGTTGCTGCCGGTATTTATAACGGGATGCTGTATGGTAAATTGTGCCTCAGGTGTGCTGCCCGGTAATTCAATATCACGGTAAAGATGATTCAAAGTTTGCTGGTTAGTTGCGTAATCCGGACTTACGCCGCCATGCTGAATAATATCGGCAACCAGCTTCTTCAACTCGTTCATATCGCGCTTCATATCAAACAGCACTTTATATAATATGTCACGTTCCGAAAAATCTTCTTTAGGCTGATTTTCCAGTCGCATTGGCAGATTACGGGTTGCCGATTCCGCAGGGATATAATTTAAAATGATCGGGGCGGTAATCAGCCTGTCGCGTTCCAATACAGCTAACTGCTCAGCCATATTCTTTAACTGACGCACGTTGCCAGGCCATGAATAATTGACTAGCAATTGCTGCGCTTCATCGTCCAATTGGATGGGTGGCGTGCGGTATTTGTCGGTAAAGTCAGCTGTGAATTTTCTAAAAAGCAGATAAATATCTTCTTTTCTGTCGCGCAAAGCGGGAATGCGTAAAGGCACCGTGTTTAAACGATAATACAAGTCCTCACGGAACTTCCCGTTTTTAACAGCCTCATATACATCTACGTTGGTAGCGGCAATAACGCGTACATTGGTTTTCTCTACTTTGGATGAACCTACTTTTATATACTGACCCGACTCCAACACACGCAGTAAACGCGCTTGGGTACCCAAAGGCATTTCGGCAATCTCATCTAAAAAGATAGTACCGCCGTTTACGGTTTCAAAATAACCTTTACGTTCGCCAACAGCGCCTGTGTAAGCACCTTTTTCGTGACCGAATAGTTCTGAGTCGATAGTGCCTTCCGGAATAGCTCCGCAGTTAACAGCAATAAAAGGACCGTGCTTGCGCGGACTCATCTGGTGGATGATATGCGAAAACACCTCCTTACCGCTGCCGCTTTCGCCAGTGATCAGCACTGATATATCTGTGGGAGCAACCTGGTTGGCAATGGTGATGGCCCTGTTCAACAAAGGCGAACTACCAATGATCCCAAATCGCTGTTTTATTTCCTGTACTTCCATTGTTTATTAGTGAGTGGTTGATTGAGTTGATTAAGTGAGTGGTTTGCTAAACACTCCCTAATCCAACCTAATCAACTTAATCTAACTCATTCAACTTAATCAACTACAACACCGATCAACGTAGCAGTCGTCGTTCTTTCAACCAATACATTTACATATTGGCCTGGTTTATAATTATCGCTTACCGGGAAAACTACCATAGCGTTATGATCATTGCGGCCGCAGTAATCTTTGTCCGATTTCTTTGAAAAACCTTCGATCAACACTTTCTGCACTTTACCGATTTGCTTCTGCAAGCGCTGATAAGAGTATTGCTGCTGCTTGGCAACCACTTCTTTCAAGCGACTGCTTTTTACAGCATCCGGAATATCATCTGCATAACGTTTTGCTGCTAAAGTACCCGGTCTTTCTGAATACATGAACATGTATGCAAAATCATAATGCACGTAATCCATCATACTTAAAGTGTCCTTGTGCTCCTCATCAGTTTCAGTGCAGAAGCCTGTGATAACATCAGTCGAAATAGCACATTCCGGGATGATCCTGCGAATAGCATCAACACGGTTAATATACCATTCACGGTCGTAAGTACGGTTCATCAGTTCCAGCACGCGGCTATTACCTGACTGCACCGGCAGGTGAATATAGTTACAGATGTTTTCGTATTTAGCTATAGTGTGTAGCACCTCATCGGTAATATCCTTAGGGTGCGAAGTAGAGAACCGAACACGAAGATCAGGATGGATTAATGCTACAATCTCAAGCAAGTTGGCAAAATTCACAACGATGCCTTCCTCGCTCCCTTCTTCATTTTCAACTTCTGACTTCAGACCTCCGACTTCAGACTTCCATTTATACGAATCCACATTTTGGCCCAACAAAGTCACCTCGCGGTATCCCTGGTTAAACAGATCGGTACATTCTTTTACTATCGATTGCGGTTCGCGGCTACGCTCGCGGCCCCGGGTAAATGGTACCACGCAGAACGAACACATATTATCGCACCCGCGCATGATCGATACAAAGGCATTGATGCCATTGCTGTTCAAGCGTACAGGGCTAATATCAGCATAGGTTTCCTCGCGGGATAACAGTACGTTTACTGCTTTCTGTCCATCGTCTACTTTATCGATTAATCCCGGCAAGTCGCGGTAAGCATCAGGGCCAACTACAACGTCTACCAATTTTTCTTCCTCCAGAAATTTTGATTTCAGCCTTTCAGCCATGCAGCCCAGCACGCCTACAACCAAACCTGGGTTTTTAACTTTAGCTACTGTAAATTCTTTCAGGCGGTTGCGCACGCGTTGTTCAGCATTTTCGCGGATGGAGCAGGTATTAATGAAGATAACATCAGCATTGCTGTAATCGCCGGTGGTTTCAAATCCCTGGTCCGACAAAATAGAAGCGACGATCTCACTATCCGAAAAGTTCATGGCGCAGCCATAGCTTTCTATATAAAGCTTGCGGCCATTATTCTTCCCATTCTTTGGCTCTAATATTAAAGCCTCCCCTTGCCTGCTTTCGTCGTGTGTTTTATCAGGAACAACCAAATCCATCATTTATTCTATAAAATTGAACCGCAAAATTACACAAAATTTGGAATTTAATGACAGTTTGTCACGTTTAACAAAATCAAACATCCTTTGTTATGTAGTGATATTGTAAAAAAGACCACTAAGCATGTAGTTGAAGTGACCGAAGTTGGCTAACTTGGCAAAACGGAGTTCCGTATACACATCAACCTAACCAGGCGCAATATTTAAGATGGCAATAAACCTCTTTAAACATAAAAAGCATAAAATAGGACTGACCGTTCTCCTGGTTCTCATTGGGCTTGTGCTCATACTGGCTTTTTTTGTGAACCAGTACTGGTCGCCGATATTGGCTAAAAAGGTAAAGAGTGTAGTTTATACCAGCAGCGAAGGCTTGTATACTATTGACTTCTCCGATGCTAAATTACATATCCTGAGGGGCGAACTGGACATTTACAACATCACCCTAAAACCTGATACAGCAGTATACAACCAACGATTAAAAGCCGGACTGGCCCCTAACAACCTTGTTGAACTACATGTAAAGCGCCTCATCATTTCTCATATGCATCCGTTCATGCTTTATTTTCAGCATAAGCTGGAGATCGGGCGGATCGTACTAAGTCAGCCGGAATTGAATGTCAGTTATCAGCAAAATCATTTGAAGGATACTGTTGTAAAGGATCGCCGCACACTTTATCAAAAGATATCCAGCTCGCTTAAATCCATCCACATCGGCGATATTATTTTAGGGGATGTGAAGCTTAAATACCAGGATTATTCAGGAACCAAACTGGCTATATCTGAACTGAAAGAGATGAATTTAAGCGCCACTGACCTGTTGATCGATTCTGCCTCGCAAACGGATAAATCGCGAATTTTAAGCTGCCGCGATATTGTAGCTGAACTGAACAACTATGCTGGGCAATCCGGAAATGGTTTATATAAGTATAAGATCAAATCGTTGCGTCTTTCAACCAAAACATCCCGGCTCGATATACAGGGGCTTGATCTGAAACCGGTAAGGCCCGATGTGTTTTTTAAGAATAGCGAAAGGGACCGTTTTGACGTACATCTTGACACTCTTAGGATTGACCGTTTCGATTACCAGGGTTATCATAAATACAGGCTGATCAATGCCTCACGCATGACTTTAAGCGGCGGGGCGTTGAATTTATCGGGCAATCCGAAGTTTACGCAAAGAACGACCGACCGGGCACGGACCTATCCCAACTTCGGACTAAAAGAAATACGCGCCGATCTGAATATCGACACCATAGATGTGAAACATATCAACGTTTCATACACCGAGTATAATCATAAATCCGATCAGACAGGCACCATCATTTTTAATAATACTTCCGGGCGCGTTTTGAACGTGACCACCAATAAAGAAGCGCTTGCGCGGAATAACATCTGTACGATAAACCTGACAAGCTATTTCATGAACCGGGGTAAACTTGATGCTCAGTTCACGTTTAACCTTACGGACGAAAGTCTGCCATTTACTTATAAAGGCAGCATTGGCCCGATGGATCTGACCGTGCTTAATCCCGCGGTAATGACACTGGGCCTGATCAAGGTTAACTCAGGTAAGCTAACACGTTTTGACTTTGATATTCAAGCCGATAACAGTGTATCAAAGGGCAAAGTAGCTTTATTGTATAATGATCTCAAAGTAACTGTTCTGAAAGCAGATACGATAAATGATAAGCTAAAACATATGACCATCGCATCGCTATTTGCCAATGTGATGGTTTTAAAACACAACAACCCAGATAATCCAGGCGATGTACCGCGTTCGTTTTACGTCAATTATGAGCGCCCAAAGGATTATCCTTTCTTTAAAAACATCTGGCATACGCTGCTAACCGGCATTAAACCTTGTATTGGGCTAGATGAAAAAATGCAGCAGGATGTGAAAAATAAAATAGCTAACATTGCTATTAAGAAGCAGGAACGCTTGTTAAAAAAGGAGCAGCGCAAACAGCGCCGCGCTGAACGCCGCTTAAAGCGCGAACTCAAAAAGCAGCAAAAAGAAGAGGCGCAGCAGAATTAAACCCGTACTCCATCACATTACTTTTTCATTCCGATGCAACGTATTACAAAACTGATGCGTCTATTGAGAAAAGTAATTCGTTATGAAAAAATTAGCATTCACTCTATTATCGGCAGCATTACTTGTAGCTGCAACCATAAAAGCTTCGGCACAAGATGTTTCTACTCAAAATCGCCCGGTATCTGGTTTTTCGGCTATCGCTTCAGGCGGTCCGTTTAATGTTCATATTAAAATGGATGGCTCAGAAAACGTAAAAGTAGAGGCCGACACCAAGTTTATTGATGAGATTGAAACTGTAGTTGAAGGCAAAACTCTCAAAATTCAATTTAAAGATCACAAATGGAGCAATCGGTATAATGATCTTCATAAAGCAGAAATCTATGTTTCTGCCAAGGCTTTAAACTCACTGGTTAACAGCGGCTCAGGACATATGGAAGTTGAAGGAACGATTTCTACATCAGAAGAGTTTAAAACCGTATTGAGCGGATCAGGTAATATCACTGCTACTATCAAATCTGATGGTCTGCGCGCTAAGATCAGCGGATCAGGCTCTATCAAACTAAGGGGCACCTGTGGTGATGCTGATTTTGGCATCAGCGGATCAGGTCAATTTGAAGCCCGCGATCTGAAGGCACAATCTGTAAGCGCAGGCATTACAGGTTCCGGAAGCATTTATATTACCGCTGAGAAAACTGTTTCGGCCCGTATTACAGGTTCTGGCAACGTTGTATATTCTGGCAATGCTACTATAACCGACACGCATACTATCGGTTCAGGCAGGGTTTCGAGAGCTAACTAACATACACAAATCAACATAGATTATTGAACCGCAAGACCGCTCAAAAGGCGGTCTTTTTTGTTGGAATGGTCACACGTGGGAATTGCCCTCCTTACGCGCAGCGAAGGGAGGGTCGAACATCCGTTGGCTAGCGGAGCATTTGGGGTGGGTAAACCACGCCATGCATTTGCGCTAATGCGGCTCGCATATTTACTCACCTCCAAGGGAGTCCTTCGAACCGATCAACGCTACGCTGGATCACCCTCTCTTTTGCAAGCAAAAAAGAGGGTATTGTTTTTGCCATTACCCCATCGGGGTAAAATATTGGTAGTAGATTAAAGCGACCCCATTTTTTTGCGCCGTAGGTGCAATATTAAACACAAGGTTTGGTGAAGAGGTATTGCACCTACGGCGCAAAAAATCTTTGTTATAATTCTACCAACATTTTGCTCCTACGGAGCAGGGAAAAGTTGCTATTGCAACAGCAATTTCAAGTTGATACCAAAGTTGGTAAATGCCGTATTAAACGTCTGCGAAGTGTAAGGCCGTGTCAGGTTGGAGTCGTAGAACAAGCTTAGGTTGAACCGCTGATTGATCACATAGTCAATCTCAGGGCGATAGGTTATATTCTGCGCACCGGCCGACACTTGTGCTCCCGGAACATCAGCCTGGTATATCAGGGTTTTATTATCCCTTAGCGAGAAATCAACCTTAAAGGTCAGATCATTATTTAATTTGGTATTACTAAACAAACCAAACGGGAACCTGAAGTTTTTGGTCTTATAGCCAAAGCCGAAAACGATATCATTCTCGTTCTGCTGCGCAAGCTGACTGTTGGTCAGGCTCATGCTCAAAGCCCGGCTCTTACGGAATTCCAGGTTGGTGGTCAGATTATTTTTGAAACGTGCATCGATACCTATCAACGGCACAAATTGTTCGAAGATCGTCACCGAGTTAAACTGATAAAAAGGCAGGAAGTCATTATTTAAATCCCGCGAAGTTACATGGCCATCGCTTTCTGCATATTGAAGCAAGGTGCTATAGTTACCAACGGTATAAGTTGAACGGTAGCCATCTTTTATATCAATAGATTCAAAAAGATCGGCAAAAAACTGGATGTGCGATAATCCACTATACCTAATGTCCCAGTTCGGAATAGGGATGTTCGGGAAGCCACCAAGCCCGATATTATTTGGATTTTTGCCTGTATACGCCGCCAGAAATGCAGGCACAATCACGTTCTGCGAGTTAGGCCCGTAACCGTCGGCATAATTACCTACCTGCGATAATGAATTCGGGTTAGCTTTGCCCAGGCGCTGTGAAATGATCGCCCTATCGCTTAAAAACTTATTGTAAACGGATGAGCTATTGTCAGCCCCTTTGATCTTCGAAAACGCTGTCCCGATAGACATGTACGAAATTGTATAATCACCTGTGGTTACCGGCGAAAGGTTCTGGAAAGCCCCGGTCGTCGGTAAGTATTTGAAGTTAGTCTGATAACTGTGATCCTGCGTTTTAAATGCGATCAGGTCGATCTTTAAATACTTAAACGGCTCAAGGCTTGCTTTCAAGTGTAAATCTTCGTTTACACTTCTCACATATAACTGGTTTTGCAGCGTATCGGTAGTTATCCATCCGTTGGTAACCGCTTTCTGCCTGATGTCGGCCTGGCTGCCTAACAAGAATCCTATGCCCGGCGCATTATAATTAAAATCCTCACCGGCTACACCGGCGGTTGGAAGATAGCCAGGCAAAAAGGTTCCATCACCACGGGTATAGGCTACACTGGCATCCTTAACGCTGGTCAGCAATCCAACCAAAACTTTTCTTAACCCGCTTGGCTGTTCATCCTTGCCTGGATTAGCAGTTCTTCTTAACCACCCTATTTTATTATAAAGTGTATTAAAGTTGAAAGTTGGGTTCAATTGTATCTCGCGCTTATTCTGTATGCTGTTACCTACATCGTAAGACGGATCATTGATGGCAAAAAGCGGCTGCGCCTGCCATGTAAAGTGCGTACTGTAACGGGCTATTACGTTTGCCCAATCCATAAAAGGTATCTTATTGATCGGTACATTGTAATTGAATGTCAGCGTGTGGTTGTAGTTAGTGGTACGGCCCAGATTTAAAATATTATGCCACAAAGTATCCCGTTTCAAGCCGTCCAACCTACCTGCCGGCTCATCCACCGTTGCCAGGTTTATCGCGTCTATATCCAATGTCAGCGACTTGGTCAGGTTCCAGCCCAAACCGTACATGGTAGTAATATTAAATGTCTTATTATAAGTCGTCGGGATCGGTATCAGGTTGTCCGGATCATTATTCCTCAGCGTATTTTCTGAATAGAAACGATCGAAGTTAATGCTGTAATTTATCCTCGTCGGGATCAGGCTGAAATTGATATCCCGTATAAGCGCCAGTGTATTCGTTTTGATCACCTTCTGAAGCGGACTCAGATAACTCGGCGTTGTGCTAAAGTTATATGATACCGATGCATGATAAGTTTTCTCAAAATCACCCTCCGTGGTAAAATCATGGTGATCCAGTTCCGTGTAGGAATAGGTCGCATTAAAGTTTTCTATATCGTAGAAATGGCTCTTTGCCGTAGGGTTCGATTTAGACTTGTGCACATTAGTCAGGTTGAAACTCTTGCGCATAGTGTAATCTTCAGCCGCATTTTGTATCGAATCCCGCTGCTTGCTGCTGGTGGCATTTGACAAAGTCTGCTTCAGGGTGACGTCTGGCGAAGCCGGGTCATATTCAGGCATGCTTACCTGTTTTGAAACATCCACATATAACGGGATATGCACACCACTTTTATCAGGGAAGAATTTTCCTAACTCGATATTACCCGATACATCATAAGTTCGGGTATCGTTCATGCTCCTGTCTGCAAGGCGCGAATCCAGTGCACCGAAACCGACTGTAGTTTTGCTGCCCGATACGGTTACCGTAGCAAAATCAGCCAGTTTAGCGTCTAAACGACCTGTTGCTGCCCAGCCGCCCCTATTATCAAAATCTGTCAGGCGCAATTCGTCAAACCATAAAATACCGGTTTTAGAAAGACCATCGTCCGTGGCCGAATTAGAGCTTGTCCGAAGCGGATTTCGTACACCCACCATTACTGCTGCCAACCGGCTCAGATCCGGCTGACCTTTAATGGTGATCTTGTTACGTCCGTCAGATACAGTAAACGGCACATTTAACGGCCATGGCTGCCCGTTCAGTTTTGCATTGTTACGGGCTACTTTGGCGTTCGTCAGTAATGAAAGCTGCAGGTCTAGCTCGTTTTCAGCAGGCCATATAGCATCCGGACTAGCCGTACCCGGCTGAGTAACCGATAACGGAATTTCGTATTCGTAGTAATTATCTATATAGTCAATACCCAAACGGATAAAGGCGCTCACATCGTTGTTCCTTATCTGTGAACCTTCCGCGTGGATGAACATCTGCAGGCGTTTGTATTTGCGGAGGTCATTATTAAAAGGCTTAAAGGCTGCTCTTGAATAACCGTCGCGTACGTTGGTGAAGTTCAATGAAAGCGACTGCTCGTTCAGTTTAGTATTAGTTTGCAGGTTATTGTAGTTACGCTGACGCTGAATACCCGGCGGAACAACATAAGGTATCGGTGTGCGGTTACCGTTTTGCTCGATGCTTACTGTTTCTACATCCACCGTTGAGTTATCCAACGCCGGATTAACAATAGCCGGATCGGCGATTACATTCTGAGGGTTATTTTCTGTATTAAACGCCCTCCACTCGCCTCTAACCAATTGCAGCGTTGCCATACGTAATATAGCTGTATCAGCAAAGTTGGTCATGAACATACGGACAAAGCGGATGGATTTAAAATCCTGGATATTGTTTACAGCTGTCTGATATTGCGAAATAGGGATACGGAACTGATACCAGGTTACATTTTGCTTTTCGCCATTTGCCAGTACTACCTGCGAAGTCACCTTATCATTGATGAAGTTCTGCCCCACAACCATGTCCTGCGGACGGATAGATACATGATACTGGAAGTATTCATCATCCTGGTTCATGTTATTATCGCGGTCCACGTCCTCTGCATCCGGCAACGATGTGGATGCCGAAGTGGACAAACCCAATTGCGCCTGCGATTGCTGTGCAGTTTTGGAGTTACTTTCTGTACCGTTGTATTTACTATAACGATCGAGAATACCCGCCTGCGCCTGGTCGAGTTGCGAGCCCTGGTAGTATTGATAGTCGTCTGATGACGGGTCGGCGGCAAAAGCACTGGCAGCCTGTTGGTTGGTCTCAGCCCGCACCTGGTTAACTACACTACCGAATTTATTTCTTTCTTCTGCGTCGCTCAACCCATCCAAACCAATATCTTGCAGAACACGGTTATTCGGGTTATTATCAAATGCATTTACAACTGGTTGCAGCTTGGCCACTTTACCCCAAACCGTGGTATCCACCTGGCTTTGGTCGCCATTTACCGGGATACCGTTTTCTAAACTCTTACGGCCGTCCAGTAATATATCTTCTGATATATTACCTAAGTTGAAATATAAATCACCACCCTGGGAGGCCGGTTTGCCAATGAACGGATCCATCACCCAAAACTCAATGTATTGAACGTTCAGCGATTCAAAGTCGGTAGTTGATATTCCCCTAAATATACCACCCCAGCGGGCTCTAGGGTTTGCCAGGCTACCATCATTATTAATACCTGCTGTGGCATAGTTATATGGACCACGTACAGTTGGATAGAAAGCAAGGTCTAAAGTCGGCAAGGTCAGCGGCTCACCGGTAACTGATTGCCTGAATGGGAACACCTCTGTTTCTAAAACCTGCCTCACATAAGGCTTGGATAACTCGGTACGTGATACCGGTATAGTCCCGCCGCCGTAAAAAATAGGGTCAATATTGTAAAAGGCCAGACGCGCACGGTTAAAGCCATAGCTCAGGTTATTAAAGTTGCGCGACTCAGCAAACATTTGCGGAGTTCCTGAAATTTGCCAGGTTGACGCACTTTTCAGGTCGATGATCGATTGGCTTGCTTCAAAGTCATCCAGGTAAGACGTACCATTTTTAGAACCGGCGAAATTTAATGCCGACGGATTGCCGGGCAGCAATTGTGCAAACTCACCATTAAAAGTTACCGATGACGGCACTTTGGTTGTGATCAATGGTATTTTATCAACCAGCCGCGTAAGGAAACGTGAATTGGAGTTGTAATTCACATCGAACCCATACATCGTATTAGAGATCGACTCCTGGCCGATAACCTCATTCTGGGTGATAGGCTGCTCGGTTAAGTGCATTACCGTTGCACCCAAAGCCAGGTTATCATTCACCTTGTAATCAAACCTTGAACCGAATAATGATTTCTGCTGAACACCGAATAGTTCGTTGTTCTCTATATTCACCGTGATCGGCTGACCTGATGCCAGCAATGCCTGGTTTAAAATTCTTAGCCTGCCTGCTGTATAATCTACTGTAAAGTCGGTTCCTTCAACCAGCTTTATCGTTCCGGCAGATACTACAACCGCACCTTGTGGAATATTGGTTGCATTTAATTGATATTCCGATCCGCCTTGTGAAGAATAAGTTCCCTTCATCACATACCTGTTTAGTTGCGGGAAGAATTGCTGGGCGATGGTTTTAGTCGAGTCGTATATCGGTTGATAAACGTATCGTTTGATCAGGTCCTGTTCGCCCGGGTCAAACTGCTTGGCCAAGTCGGAACCGAAAGGCTCCAAAACAGGGAAAACCAACCGTCCATTGGTTGGGTCGATGGTAATACCCTGCAAAAAGTCGAATACCCCGTCAGGTTTTTTATCATTCTGCGGGTCGAGGTTATCTAAGCCGAGCAACTGCAGCCAGAGCTTGCTCTTGGTATGAATACCTTCGTCCATTATCGGTTTGGCTATGCCTGATTTCTCATCCAGTCTGGAGATGTTCAACCTGAAATTATTCGGACTGATCTGGAATGCACCTAACGAATAGATGTTTTTCATCATCAACTTCCAGGTTGGCAGGTTAGTTTTCAGCAAAGAGTTCTTCAACAACTTTACATACAATACCTGCGGCGTATTCGGGTTAACCGGGATGTCTGTCGAGAACTCACCCACCTGGTATTGCACACCATTTACCGTATACTGGTAAGCTACTGCCAAAACCTCGTCATTATTCAATGCGTTGTTCAGGGAGATGTAACCCAACTGCGGACTTAAGGTATATTCCTTTTCAGTGAGTTTGCGGGCGTAGGTTAACTTGGCATAGTTGTCTGTACCACCCGATCCCTGGAAATAGCTTACGATAGCATTTGAGCTGGATAACCTGGCCGCAGCTGGCAAACCTTTCAACAGGGAGTTAGATTGCTGCGCGAAACCCGGCCCCGAGAAACCAGCCGGCAAGCCGCTGTAGCCCGCACCGCCATGTACCAATGAGGTGTTGTAAGGCTTGTTTTCACCTAAGTCCATGAAACCCACTACGTCACGCGAGCCTGTGGTACTGTTGGTACGGTTGGTCACCCAAACTTCAATACGGGTAATGTTAATATTAGAGCTGATGATCGGAATATTGGCCAGCGCCCTGTTATAATTATCCCTGAAATATTGTGACAGAAAGTAGTGTTTATTAGCTTCATAGTCGGCAGGTGTCAGGCTAAATGTCCCTTGCTGCGCACCATTGGTAATCGTCAATGTTTTTGACTGCGAACGTTGTTGCGAGAAAATGCTCGTCACGTCCAGCTTACCAAATTTCAACTTGGTTTTTACACCGAACAGCGCCTGAGTACCGGTTATCAGGGTAGTTGGCAGCGGGAAACTAACTGTACCTATTTCAACCTTTTGGATGATCTCATCCTTGGTACCAGTATAATCCAATTTGATCTGGTTCTCAAACTGGAACTGCGCTTCAGTATTGTAATTGGTTGTAATCTTCAGTTTATCGCCGATCGAACCGGTCACATTCATCTGGATGCGCTGATCGAAATTAAAATTGAACTGGTTACGCTGGCGTGTGCTGAATAACGGATTCTGATTGCTATTGATCTGCCCTGCCATGATCATCTCAGCCGAGCCTTGCGGACGGATAGAGATCACATCACTACCAAATATCTGCGCAAAGGTACGGCTGCGTACGCTGATGCTTGGGATAAATCCGGGTTGTTGCGACTGATAAGCGTAGTTATCAGACAACTGTCTGAAATAAGTCCGCTCCTCTTCCCTTTGCTGCAATTGCAGGTACTGCTCAACCGTAAGGTAGCGCGGCGGGCGGTATTGGTAGCCCCCTACCGTTTCGTATAAAATGTATTGATTAGTTGCAGCGTTATACTGAAAAGTGCGCACCAGGTTTGGCGGATCTACACTTAGAAAGCCTTCGCGTAATTGATTATTTCTTGATTGTGTACCGTTGTAAGGGGTGGTAATAAGCAATGAATCCTTTTTTGTCTTTGGCTGCTGTTGGGCAAAAGCGCTTCTTATACCGCAAAACGCAGTTATAAGCAATGCTAATGTGACAGCTTTAAGAGTAAATTTCGGACCCAATCGAAATAGTAAAAATATTCGTAATTATAAGCTTTTTAGCGCAGATTTAATTAATTGCTCTACCGTTAAATCATGGCCATTTTTATTCAATTCCTGCTCTAATACCTTCTCCACAGCATTTTTTGCAAATCCCAGCATAATCAACGCCGACAATGCCTCGTCTTTTACTGTTTTGTTAGATGGCATCGCGATCAATGTATCAGGTCCTTCTTTGCGTAGCTTATCCTGTAATTCAAGTACAAGCCGCTGCGCCGATTTTGGGCCTATCCCCTTAATACGCTGTATCAGAGGGATATCGCCTTTTACAATTGCCGCCTGTATCTCTTCGGGAGTGATAGATGATAACATCATCCGGCCTGTATTTGGGCCTATCCCCGAAACTGATATCAGGTGAAGGAACAACCTGCGCTCGCCTTCGTCGGCAAAGCCGTACAAAGTATGCGCGTCTTCCTTCACATGCAGCCATGTAAACAGCTTACATTTTTCGCTGTCGCCCAGCTTTGAATAAGTACTTAATGATATGTTGATATGGTAGCCTACACCACCCGCATCAATTACCACATATGAAGGGCTTTTAAAAGCCAATTTTCCATCAATATATGCGTACATTCTATTTCTGAGCGATTATTAACGTGTACGTGAATTAGCGTTATTAGTTACGTTTTCGGCATTTTCTGCCTTTCCCTGTGCATCTACCACAGCGATTGTCACCATGTTGACGATTTCTCTTACCGAGCTGCCAAGCTGAAGTACGTGTACCGATTTTTTGAGTCCGAGCAAAATCGGGCCTACGGCTTCTGCTCCGCCGACTTCCTGCAAGAGTTTGTAAGCGATGTTACCTGATTCAAGGTTAGGGAAAATCAGGGTATTCGCCGGAGCGCCGTTGAGTACGGAGAATGGAAAATTATCTGCAAGCAGGCTTGAGTTCAGGGCGAAGTTAGCCTGCATATCCCCGTCTACTATCATGTCCGGGTACAGTTCATGAAGTTTACGTACCGTTTCGCGGGTCTTGAACGGTATAGGCCCATCGTTTGAGCCAAAGTTAGAGTAAGATAAAACTGCGATACGAGGTTTAATATTGAATTGCTGTACAGAATGATCAATGAGCACAGTGATATCGATGAGTTCATCAACAGTTGGATCGACATTTACGGTTGGGTCGCCTATAAATACTGGGCCTTTGTTGGTCATCATCAGGTACATACCGGCTACGCGGTTCACACCTTTCTCGATACCGATGATCTGCAAAGCAGGTTTAATGGTTGAAACATAGTCTTTTGTCAAGCCGGAGATCAAAGCATCCGCTCGTCCAAACTGAACCATACACGCACCATAATAGTTACGCTGATGGGTCATCTTACGGGCCTCGTGCAGGGTAATTCCGCGGCGCTGCCGTTTCTGGTACAGGTATTCTGCATACTCCTCAAAGTTGGCGCAATCCTCGCGCGGGTCGATGATCTCCACGCCATCCAGTTCGAGCGCGTTTTCTTTGATGATCTTCTTGATCCTGGCTACGTTGCCTAGTAAGATCGGAGTTGCTATTTTTTCCTCTCTTACTATTTCGGCAGCTCTTAATATTTTATAATTATCAGCCTCGGCAAATACTACACGTTGTGGGTTCTGTTTTGCCTTGTTGGCGATATTACGCAGCAGGCGGTCATCGGCACCAATCCTTAAACGTAATTGCTCGCGGTAAGCATCCCAATCGGTTATAGGTAGACGTGCCACACCGGATTCAACTGCCGCTTTTGCTACCGCAGATGAAACTTCTGTGATTAACCGCTGATCCATTGGTTTGGGGATAATATAATCCCTGCCAAATTTCAGGTTGTTGGTATTATAAGCCAGGTTGATCGCTTCAGGAACAGGTTTTTTAGCCAAATTAGCTATAGCCCGAACTGCTGCCAGCTTCATTTTTTCATTAATAGCTGTGGCCCGCACGTCCAATGCTCCCCTGAAAATGTATGGGAAACCCAGTACATTGTTCACCTGGTTTGGATAGTCTACACGACCGGTAGCCATCAAAATATCTTTGCGTGCCTGTACAGCCGTATCATAATCTATCTCCGGCACAGGGTTGGCCATGGCAAACACGATAGGATTTTTAGCCATTACCTTCAGCATATCTGCTGTTACCACATTCCCTGCCGAAAGACCGATAAACACATCAGCATTCTTCATGGCATCAGCCAGTGTAGTAATATCTTTTCGATCTGTGGCGAATTGCAGACGCATTTCATCCAGGTCAGTACGCTGCGGGGTGATCAAACCATTGATGTCAAACATCACCAGGTTTTCTTTCTTCACCCCTAAACTCAGGTATATTTTTGAGCAGGAAACAGCTGCCGCGCCGGCGCCGTTCACTACCATTTTTATCTTTTCGAGCTTTTTGCCTTGTATCTCGCAGGCATTGATCAGCGCTGCTCCCGATATGATGGCGGTACCATGCTGGTCATCATGCATCACCGGGATCTTCATCTCTGCTTTCAGCCTGCGTTCTATCTCGAAGCAAGTTGGTGCTGATATATCTTCCAGGTTGATGCCGCCAAATGTCGGCTCCAATGCTTTAACGATGGCCACAAACTCATCAACCGTTTTGGCATTCACCTCCAGGTCGAACACATCGATATCGGCATAGATCTTAAACAGCAGGCCCTTCCCTTCCATCACCGGCTTACTGGCTTCGGGACCAATATTACCCAGACCTAAAACGGCTGTTCCATTGGTAATAACCCCGACCAGGTTGCCCTTGGCGGTATATTTATATACATCATCTACGTTATCGGCTATCTGCAAACACGGATCGGCTACACCGGGAGAATAGGCCATTGTAAGATCGCGTTGCGAGTTGGTAGGCTTAGTCGGTACAACCTGTATCTTTCCGGGGCGCCCGTTCGAATGATAATCGAGGGCGTCCTGTCTGCGTACATTAGGTTTATCCATTGGTTATGAGTTCAGACTCCAAAATTACAATTCTTTTTGACCTGATATAGAAAAAGCCCGGTTCTAATTATTTAGAGAACCGGGCTTTCAAAATTGTTATTAGCCAATCAACCTTTGCTGATCTGCTGTACCTTATGAGTCGCGTTGTATGAAAAATACTGCCTGTTAGGGTTTTTGCGAGACCGTTTCTTCGATCTGTAATAGCTATTCAATTCCGTTTCCTGGGCTTTATCCGCAGAATATTGCAGCATACCCTTGTCTAATTGTATATAACCCAGCTCAGCATTGATGGAATTATAAAGTGTTGTATACTTATCTTTTACCGACTGCGGTATCACCAGCGTTTTTGGAGCCGTTGGACTGCCGTTGATGATCATCACTTTATATGACGGATTTAACTGGGTCAATTGTGCCAGACTAATATTCAATACCCTCGCAACGCTGTTTAACGAAATAAATTTATTCACCATAACCGTATCGGTTTTCATTACCGACAGATTGCTGGATAGCGGAACGATATTGTACTTTTTATAGTAGTTCATTACATAAGTAACCGCGATATAAGCGGGTACATAGCCCCTGGTTTCAACAGGCAAATATTTTTGGATCGACCAGAAATCGGTTGCGCCATTGGCTTGTTCGATGGCTCTCAGTACGTTGCTTTTACCGCAATTGTAGGATGCAATGGCAGTCAGCCAATCGCCAAATTGTTGGTAAGCATCTTTCAAATAAGCAGCAGCAGCATAGCTTGATTGTATCGGGTCACGGCGCTCATCTACATAAGTATCTACATTAAGGCCATATATTTTAGCAGTAGGCCCCATAAACTGCCACGGACCGGTTGCCCCAACCCTCGACACAGCATAAGGATTCAATTGAGATTCGACAATCGAAAGATATTTGATCTCCTCAGGAATACCCATGTCATGGAAAACCTTCTCGTAGATGGGGAAGTAATATTTGGTCAGTCCCAGGATACGGCCAAGGCTCTCACGCTGGCTACCCGTAGTGTAGGTATCAATGTAGCTTTGTACATACGGATTATAATCCAGCGGAACTTCCTTTTGAATAGAATCCAAACGACGCTTAAAGATGCTGCCCTGGTATGGGCTAACTTGTGCGGCATTTAAAACAGGCACCATGATAGTATCCTGAACACCATCCCTTGATTGCACAAAAGTACGGGACGAATCGGGGAAAAGTTTGGGGGCAGCGTTAACAGCATTCAACGAACACAGTAAGAAAACGCTCACTAATAATCTCTTCATTTCTTAACCAGGCTTGATTTATGCCGTTGCCCCAACGAAAATCTTTCCTAATATATTAATTTTCTTATAGTTCTAAGAAATACTTGGAAAAATTCAGTAGTTCTTGTTCTGCGAAACGTTTGGTGAGAAGTTGTACACCCAGTGGCAAGCCCTCATTGTTCGTTCCGGCAGGCAAAGAAATTGCTGGTACCCCGGCTAATGATGCTTGTACGGTAAAAATGTCATAAAGATACGTTACAACCGGATCTTTTTCTTTTTTACCGAGCGGGAATGCTGGTTCAGGCGCTGTAGGCGTTAAAATGAAGTCGAATTCTTCTAATAAACTATCAGTTTTTTCTTTTATCAACCGGCGAACTTTCTGTGCCTTAGCATAATAGGCATCGTAATAACCGGCGCTCAAAACAAAGGTGCCGAGCATGATGCGGCGCTTTACTTCCTTGCCAAAACCTTCGGAACGCGAACGCTTATAGGTCGATTGCAGGTCAGTAGCCTGCGGACTGCGGTAGCCGTAATGCACACCGTCATACCTCGAGAGGTTAGACGAGGCCTCAGCCGTTGCGAGTATATAGTAAGTCGGAACGATGTAGTCCAAATATTCAAAAGCGATAGGCTTTACAGTGTGTCCTTCCGCACGAAGTTTATCTATATATTGCACCATTGCGGCTTTCACTTCGTCATCCACTCCCGGGCTCGATAAAGCTTCCTGTAGGTAAGCAATCTTCTTTTTGGACTTATCCGTTGATAATGCATCTGCATAGTTCGGAACAGGAGATTGCGATAATGTACTGTCGTATTCATCCGCTCCTGCCATAACTTCCAACAAAAGTGCGGCATCTTCTACAGAACGGGTTATAGGTCCAACCTGGTCGAATGATGAAGCATAAGCAATAATGCCGTGCCTTGAAATACTACCGTAAGTTGGCTTTAAGCCTATTAAACCACAGAATGAAGCGGGTTGTCTTACCGAACCACCTGTATCAGTACCAATTGCCGCATGGCAGAGATTAGCCTGAACAGCAACTGCTGAACCGCCGGATGAGCCACCCGCAACGCGACTGTTATTAGCAGCATTTTTTACCGGGCCATAATAAGAATTTTCATTTGAGGCGCCCATCGCAAACTCATCGCAGTTGCAGCGACCGATAATCACTGCATCTTCTGCCAGCAGGCGTTCAACAATGGTAGATGAGTAAACAGAAGTAAATCCGTCTAATATTTTGGATGAGGCTGTTACTTTATGCCCTTTGTAGCAAATATTATCCTTAATGCCGATCACCATACCGGCCAGGCGACCGGCGGTACCTGCTTTAATACGCGCATCAACGGTTTTTGCATTGGCAAGCGCCTCTTCATCAAAAACCTCGTTAAATGCATTCAGATGTGCATTTGATTTTATCCGGGCGAGATAGTTTTTCACCAATCCTTCTACAGTGATCCCGCCAGCCTGAATTTCCCTCTTTATTTCATCCAAAGAGGAATAAAACTTAGTCATGGGCCTAAAATAAAAAACTTATCCGTTGAAATAGAAATTTCAGCAGATAAGTTTATATCAGCAATTATTATTGAAAACTAATCTTTAAAGATTAGCCCTTTTTTTCTTCTGTTGTAGTAGTAGTATTTGTTGGGTTGCTGGTTTCGCCGTTCTGAGCGTCCTTGAATTCCTTCATACCCTTTCCTAAACCTTTCATTAATTCAGGAATTTTTTTACCGCCAAACAGAATCAATATTGCAATGATGATCAGAATAATTTCTGGTGCGCCTAATGAGCCCATGTTTTTTTAATTTTTATGTTACTATTTTATTTATTCGTGTGTTGTTTTAACTGGTTCGGTATGCGTTTCAGTTCCGGCCGTTTCCGTATGATGAGTTTCGGTTATATGGCTTTCTGTTGAAACACCTCCGTAGTTTTCTTTGTAAGGTATGGTATTAGGTACACCCTGCGGTTCTGGCGTAGGGATGGTGGCGTTTTCATGATCGGTAGTCTCTGCTGTAGTTACAGTCAAATGCTCTTCTGTAGTAGCGGCAGGCAATTCAGCCTTTGGTTCTTCAACCACTGGCTCTGGTTTCTTTTCTTCGTAATTGTTGATCTGGTTAGTTATCTCGCGTTTTACTCCTTCCGAAGCATCCTTGAAATCCCGTATCCCTTTCCCTAATCCACGTGCAATTTCAGGAAGCTTTTCGCCCCCAAAAAGCAATAATGCCACAAAAACGATCAGGATCATTTCGGGGCCGCCAATATTCAAGAACAATAGAACGCAACTAGACATACATCAAAAATTAATTTACAAATATACAGATTAATATGGGACAAATTTCAAACAATTATTATTGAGGCGTTAGCCAGCTTGAAGGATTTACCGGTGTTGAACCCTTCCATACCTGGAAACTCAGCTTAGGAATACCTGTAACACTTTCAAGTGCCACTGTCCCGATATTTTGTTTCGTACTTACTTTTTGGCCCACAGACACGCTTACCGTTTTCATATTTGAATAAGCCGTAAAGTATTCCCCGTGTTGTATAACAACGAAATAGGTACCCATAGTATTGTGCACCGCACGCACATCTCCCTGGAAAACAGCCCTTACAGACGCATCCTGGTTGGTTTTTATGTCGATACCATTACTTTCACTGGTTATGCCTTCGCTCTTATACATCCCGAATCCCTGCACCAAAACGCCATTTGCTACCGGCCATGGTAAACTACCCCTGCTGCCTAAAAAGTCATTTGATAAACGTGCTGCTTCAGGAGTTGCGTTCAGTACCTCGCTGGTGGTTGATTTAGAGGTAATGGTCTTAGGCGCATTTGTAACATTTTTGTTCGTCGGATTTACCCCTGCTGCGGCTGCAGCGGCGGCGGCAGCTTTTGCTGCTGCTTCAGCTCTTCTGCGTGCTTCTTCGATCTCTCTGCGGATAGCTGCATTGATCTCCTGATTGGTTTTTGCGATCTTACGCTGCAGATCTCTTTGTTGGCTTTTCAGGTCTCCCTGCTGACGCGAAAGATCGGCTACTACCTGAGTTTGGTCCTTCCTTTGTTTGCCGAGCGTTTCCTTCTCCTTAACCTGGTCGTTCAGCAGGGTATTCTTTTCCTTCTTGGTATTATCCAATTCGTTAATTTTTATGTGGAGGTCTTTCTCCGTCCCCATAATATAGTTCGCCTGTCGCTCCCGGTAGGAGGCAAATTGCTGTAAATATTTCAGTCGTTTATAGGACTGGTTAAAATCTTTAGAAGCAAAAATAAACATGAGCTTATTGTATGAACTTTTGTTACGGTAAGCAAAAAGGATCATCGCAGCATACTGTTTGCGCAACTGATCCAACTGGTTCTGTAAACTATGTACGGTATTATTGCTCTCAGAGATTTGATTATCCAATAATCTTACCTGCGAATTGATATTGCTGATCTTTTGTTCACGAAGATTGATCTGGGCCTTCAATAAACTGAGCTGCTTTAATGAGCTGCGCTTATCGTTCACAGTCTGTTCATATTCGCGGTTAAGCTTTTCCAGTTCCTCGTTATATTTATCACGGCGTCTTTTCAATTCATCGCTGCTTTGGGCATGCACACCCACAGCAACAAATACACCGATCAGGAAGAATACTATTTTAAAAAATTTCATTAATCCAAAAATATAAAATTTACTTTGCTGGGGCATAATCCGACGGGATACTAAAAGGATATTCCAGTGGCAGATCAAAATCAGTCTTTGTATAATGCAAACTCATTTTTACCCGTTTCTTAGGCATTACCGACGACAGGTCTATCTGCGATGGTAAAATTCTGCTTGCGTTAGCTATAAATGCACTGTTATCTACTGTTAACGACTGATCAGCAACCAGGTCAGATAATTCCGTATGATTTGCTTTGAGATCAGCTCCCAATATCAATTTAAATGCTAATTCACGCAAATTGCCTGTCATTACTGTGCGACCGCTATCAGCCTGCAACTTAGCGTCATCATTTATTAACTGAGGAATAGCATTACCAACCAAAAGCGCCTCTAACGAATCAAAGTTGATCTGCTGGCTAGTATACGAATAAATATAAGAGAAGGGCTTTCTAACATATAATCCCTGGAATTTATTGATCACCAAAAGGCTATCGGGAGTGATCAGTGCACGGGCAACTTCAATGCCCGCAATAGCAGTAACTGAAACCCATATTTTTTTGCCTTTCTGTATGCGGATATTCAGCGTTACGTTATTGCTGCTGCCGTTTATATCGAGCATAGTTTTCGCCTTGCCCGAGAAGGTATTATAGTTTAATTGACTTGCCCTTATAGCTTCCAGCTTACTAAGTGATTTATCAGGAACCTTTGTTACCGGTTTGGAGGCCACTACCGTTTGCTTCTTCGCCTTGCAGCCAAACATCGCCAGCGAAGCGCATATGCAAACAACAAGGAGTTTATTCAACGTATTTCTTCTCATTTATTTTTCTATCTAAAATGGCTGACCCTCCGCCGTTGTCTTTTGCTTTTTTCCAGTTTTGCAGGGCAGCGTCTGTGTTGCCCAACTGAAATAAGATATCGCCATAATGCTCATATTGCACTGGGCTGTTATCTTTATTATGCGCCAAAGCTTTTTCCATCCAAACTTTTGCCTCAGCATACTTTTTCTGTTTAAACAGGATCCACGCATAAGTATCCTCAAACGAGGCCATATCAGGCTGCAATTCATTGGAATGCTTAGACATTTCGGCGGCCTTTTCTAACTGTATACCACGTATAGACAGGTAATAGGCGTAGTTGTTTAATGTGTATGAATTATCCGGGTTATAGCTCAAAGCCTTATCATAAGCCTGGTCTGATTTAGTGAGATCATTTAATGAATGATAACAATCGCCAAGCGACGAATAAGCCTGTGACAAAAGTTCCTTATCCTGAGTCTCAAGTTCGGATGCATTCTTCACATATTCCAACGCCTTTTTAAAATCTTTCTTCTGCTGATAGCAAACGCCTACCAAATAGTTTAACCACGCCTGGTTGGGAAAAAGGGATAAAGCATCCTGACCGTCTTTAAGGGCTCCGTCGATATCATTGTCACCCAATTCCAGGCGGATCAATTGCTCACGAACCTCATATACTTGTCCATTCATTTGAATCGACTTTCTATAATTCTCCTTTGCCTCTTTATACTTGCCGTTTTGCAACAGCATATCGCCATACAAAGCGAACGATCTTGAATCATCCGGGTGTGCAACAGTCAGTAGTCTGCTTAGTTCCAATGCACTGGCCTTAGCATTCGGATCAGGGAATTTAGGAACATAGTTCAGTACGATCTTCAGCTTCTGATCAATATCCAGATCAGGAATTGCAAAAGCCGCATTAAGCTCCTTAAAGCTGCGGTCATTATCTTTTTTATCGCGGTAAATATCGGCTAAGGCTAAATGCACCTGTCCGTTGTCTGGGTCGATCTTTTCAGCCGATTGCAATGTGGCGAGTGCCTTATCCTGCAAATTATTAGAATTATAAACCTCAGCAAGGAACAGGTAATACCGCACCTGAGTAGGATTAGCCTTGATCATGGCTTCCATATCAGCAGCGGCCTGGTCAATTTTCCCTTGTTTTAAATAAATGGCCTGGCGCTTGGCAACCAAATCATCAGTAACCCCAGATATTTCTTCTATCTGCTTATAAACCGCTAGGGCATCATCGTATCTTCTCTGGAGGAAGAATACATTAGCCTTATCATAATAATAATCTACTTTATCAGGATTGATCTTGATCAGTTCGTTAAAAACGTTTTCAAGCTTATCTATCTCGTTATTCTTTTCGTAGCAGTCGGCAAGGCCAACCCAATACCACTCGTTTTCTGGCTTTACGGTTACTGCCTTCTCCAGTAAATCGCGGGCATCAGTGTAGTTATTTTTTAATTTAGCCAGGTTGGCCAGCTCGAACAAGGTGGCATCATTCTGCGGATCCATCGAGAGTATCTGGTTAAACTCTTCGGTGGCAAGGGTAAAATTCTCGACTGTTTTTTCGCGCAGTGCTGAAAAGAAAAGCTGGCGCACCATCAGACTATCGTCGGCTGTCATTGGTCTGCCCACAACCATTACCACACGATTGCCCGGCTTGTCCTTTTGTGCAAAGGCCATTCCCGGCAACACCATCAAACCCAAAACTATGCCCAGCCTGTTTCTCATCCTATCCTACTCCTGTATGTCCGTAACCGCCTGCTCCGCGTGTTGTTTCGTTTAATATTTCTACCTGCTGCCATTCCACTTTCTCGTGCTTTGACACGATCATTTGTGCTATTCTGTCGCCCGTGTTGATCTCGAAAGGCTCAGTTGACAGGTTGATCAGCAATACCTTTATTTCTCCGCGATAATCTGCATCGACAGTCCCCGGAGAGTTAACTATGCTGATGCCGTGCTTGTATGCTAAGCCGCTGCGCGGCCTTATTTGCGCTTCGTATCCTTCGGGCAGTTCAATATGCAATCCTGTCGGGATCAACTTGCGTTCCATCGGGTTAAGCAATACGGTGCTTTCCAGGTCGGCACGCAGGTCCATTCCGGCTGAATGTATAGTTTCGTAAGCAGGCAAAGTATTTTTTGACCTGTTGATTATCCTGATGTTCATCGCTTGCTGAATATGGCTTTTAAATCCTTGCGTTCAAAATAGAAAATCGCAAGTGCGTATAATAATAATAGGGCGTCTCCTGCAAATATATTCCTCTTAAAAATATAGAACGAAAGAAAAACGATTAAAATTGAGGAAATTATATAGGCCAGGTTCTTTTTTACATTGTACGGAATCGGGTAGTTTTTTTGCCCCCATATATATGATAAGATCATCATTACGGTGTACGCAATAAGCGATACCCATGCCGATGCCATATAGCTGTATTTGGGTATGAACAGAATATTCAGCACAATGGTCAAGATAGCGCCAATGCCTGAAATGTATAGCCCATACTTAGTTTGATCCGACAATTTATACCATACAGAAAGGTTCATGTAAATACCCAGGCTCACATACCCGAACAACAGCGGTGGAACAACGTCCAACCCTACCCAATAGGAGCGGTTATTAACGTAGTATTTCAGTATCTGGATATTGGTGGTAACTGCCACAAACGTTATACAAACCGTTATCACAAAATAATTCATGATCCGGGCGTAGGTTTGGCCGGAGTTTTTGTTTTTGGCGTGATTGAAAAAGAAAGGCTCGGCACCCAACCGGAACGCCTGTATAAATATGCTCAGGAAGATCGATATCTTGGCACAACCTGAATACACGCCCACCTCGTGCTCACTGATACCAGGGTCCAATAGCTTACCTAAAAGTAGCTTATCGAGGTTTTCGTTAATGATGTACGACAGGTTAGCGATCAGGATCGGCCAGCTGTATATCAGCATACCTTTAAACATCGCGCCATCGAATTTGATCTGGATTTGAAGTAATTCGGGCAGCAACATCAAAAAGGTGATGAAACTCGCTACCAGGTTTGATAAAAACACATAACCAATCCAGCCTTGCACATACCATTGTTTAAACCATTCTGAACCTGCCGAGTGATGCCTGATCATATACGGTACAGCAAATATGAAAAACAGGTTAAGCGCCACCATTACGATGATATTTACCAATTTCACCACACCATAACGTATAGGTCTGCCATCGGCACGCAGCTTGGCGAATGGGATAACACACCATGCATCAAGCACCAGTATGCCGATAAAGTATTTAATATAAAGCTCGAATTGTTCCTGCGGTGTGTCTTTACCTATTTTGATAAACCCGGCAATGGTATGCGAGAACGGAAATGTCAGTAAAAGAAAGGCCAGCGACATCATAAACACCACCCAAAAGCCATTGTTATAAACCTGCTTTTTGTTGGCCTCGTCTTTGTTCAGATATCTGAAAAACGTAGTCTCCATACCAAATGAAAGCATTGCATTTAGGATGGATGCGTAGCTGAACATCGTACTAAAAATACTGTAAATCGATGGCAGGTAAGCAGTGGTATAAAGTGGGGTGAGCAGTGAGCTCAACAATCGCTGAACGATTGTACTAAAGCCATAAATAGCCGTTTGGCCCGCGAATTTTTTAGCTGTTGACAATGATAATTTTTTTCAGGGCTTAAAACAGCCGCTTTTTTACAACCTCAAAATTACGATAGTTTTTCAATTCCCCTTCATGGCTCTCTACTGAAGTTACTTCCGCGTTTTCAGGTCCTTCCTTGCACCAGTCCAAAAACATGTCCATGATCATCTTATCGCCTTCAGCAGCTATAGCAACGTCGCCGTTATCTTCATTACTCACAAACCCTTTTATGCCAAGTTGATCAGCCACCGCTTTGGTTGATGCCCTGTAGAATACGCCTTGTACTTTGCCTTTTACTATGATATCGAGATGGATCGTCATTAGTTGATTGAGTTAGATTAAGTTGGATTGGGTTGATTGTGTTCGCAAAATTAAAAACTATTCAACCTAATCAACCACTTAACTTAATCAACTACTAAACCAACCTCTTCACTTTACTATCGGGAGTAATTTTAAGACCATCCAATCCGGTGATCAGGTTCAGCCCAGGTGTTTTGCCTGCTTCAAGAGTTCCCTTTTCATCGGCGATACCCAGGTAACGGGCGCCGTTGATGGTACCCCATTCTATTAGTTTTTGCAAACCAATAGCCGGGAATTTCTCCTGTATCAGGTGCATCTCGTGCAGGATGGAAAGTTTGGTGTTTGATGCAAGGCTGTCAGTACCGAGGGTGATATTGAATCCCTGGTCGACGAAAAGATCGATCTTTGGCAACCTGCTTTCGATATACTGGTTAGCACCCGGACAAAAGCAGAAATGCACCTTACGATCGAAACGTTTTAAAAAGTAGATATCTTTTAAGTTAGTGTAGGTATTATGAACAAATAAAATATCCTGTTTGCTGCTCAGCAACGGCAGGATAGATTGCAGCGAGTTGCGCGCCTGCGACTTAAAATAGCTGATGTCCATCCCAAAATGATCATACAGATCAAGGAATCCGCCAAGGCGGTAACGATAAAATTTATTTTCTTCCTCTGTTTCCTGGTTATGTATGCTGATCAGGTTGGAGTTAGTATCGCTGTATTTTTTAATCAGTCTGAACAATTCCTTTGACACCGAATAGGGTGCATGCGGGGTGATTGATGCAGATTGATTCTTAAATTCTCCGAGCAGTGAAATTGCCTTATCGAATGTACTCTGGGCCTTATCAGGCATAAAGCTGAACGCTTCGACGAAAGTATGATAGTAGATATTGCTCTTAGCCTTTATCGCAACGCTAACATTACTGTTTGAGATATCGCCGACGGCTACAATGCCGTTCTCGTACATGTCTTTATCAGCTTTCTCAGCGGCTTTTAGTATAGTGGCGTTATCAGCGTTACGGAGGGACTGTATTTCTTTAATGAAGTTGATGAGTCCTTTGCCTTGCGATAGTTTGTCTTTGAGATGGGATAGCTCGAGGTGACAGTGCGTATTGATGAACCCCGGACAAAGAGCTCCTTTCAAATGCTCAACTTCGTTGAGTTTCACATTTGGAGGGGGTATGTCGGATACTGAAATGATCCGCCCGTGGTCATCGATGGTGACCACACCATTTTTAATCGGATCGGCATAAACTGGAAAAACGTAATCGGCTCTAAAACTTTTCATTAAAAATTAATTTAACCTATTGCTCAAAACGCTTTCCGCCTAAACATTCGCGCCCCGACACCCCACTTTTATCAAACACAATGGCTAACTGCTTATTGTCCTGATCGAAAGATTACAAAAGAATGTTTATACAAAAGGCAGACTTTTTTTATTTCCTTACCTTTGCACTGTGAAAAGTACCGGGAATAAAATTGATATCCGCAACCTGAGCCTCGAGGCTTTATACGAACATTTTACTCAAATGGGCGAAAAAAGTTTCAGGGCAAAGCAAGTTTACGAGTGGTTGTGGAAAAAATCATGCATTTCTTTTGACGAAATGAGCAATATTTCAAAAGAACTAAGGCAAAAACTGGATGAAAATTTTATAATCAATAAAGTAAAAATTAACAACTCACAGTTTAGCGCGGATAAAACTATAAAAAATTCTTTTATTTTATATGATAATCATTTAATTGAAGGAGTACTAATTCCGGCGCCTGAGCGTATGACCGCCTGTGTGTCGTCACAAGTTGGCTGTAGTTTAACCTGTAAATTTTGTGCAACGGGGTATATGGAGCGCAAACGCAATCTTAACCCAGACGAAATTTATGACCAGGTAGTGCTGATTGACAAGCAGGCTAAAGAGAATTATGGCTTGCCGTTAACCAATATCGTATACATGGGCATGGGCGAGCCCCTGCTCAATTATGCTAATGTGATGAAATCGGTGGAGCGCATTACTGCAGAGGACGGCCTCAATATGTCGCCAAAAAGGATAACGGTCTCTACTGCAGGTATTGCCAAAATGATCAAAAAATTAGGCGATGACCAGGTGAAGTTTAACCTCGCATTATCCTTACATGCCGCTAACGATGAGAAACGCAACACTATTATGCCAATCAATGAACAAAACTCATTAAAGGCTTTGGCTGACGCTTTAAAATATTATTTCGCTAAGACTAAAAACCCGGTCACCTACGAATACATTGTTTTTAACAATTTTAATGATGAGCTGCAGGATGCTGCTGAGTTAGCCAGGTTCTGCAAGCATGTGCCTTGTAAGGTTAACATTATTGAATATAACCCTATTGCATTTGCTGACTACCTGAATGCAGGCGAAGATAAGATAGAAGCATTTGCTGCTTACCTGCGTGGTCAGGGCATTATAACCAATGTACGCCGGAGCCGTGGTAAGGATATTGATGCAGCCTGCGGCCAGCTTGCTATAAAAGAAAAAGCAAAAGTTTCCTGATCGGCAGATTTCTGCTAAATTGATGGCATGAAATTGCAGACCGGCTATTGGGCCGATTTTGTATCCTTATTATTTCCCGAACTTTGCAAGGCCTGCGGCGAAAGTCTTGTGGCAGGCGAAGATCTGCTTTGCCTTGATTGCCGATATAATCTTCCATTTACTGATTTTCATCTGAAACCCGATAATATGGTAGCACAGCAATTTTGGGGGAAGATCAACCTGGAAGGAGCTTATGCCATGTGTTATTTTGCCAAAGGCGGCAAAATTCAGAACCTGATGCATAATTTTAAATACAATGGTGTGCAAAAGATCGGCAACCTGCTGGGTAATATCGCTGGTGAGCAATTATTGAAAAGTCCGGTTTTTAAAACTGTGGATGTTATCATACCCGTGCCGTTACACAAAAGCAGATTGAGAAAAAGAGGGTACAATCAAAGTATGTGTTTTGCGGAGGGATTATCAGAGAAAATGGGAATTCCTGTTGATGAAAATAACCTGGTGAGAGTTAGGGCGACTGAAACACAAACTCACCGCTCACGCTTTTCAAGGTTCGAGAATATGCAGGAGGTTTTCTCTCTCACTAACCCAGAATCTTTAAGAAATAAGCATATTTTGCTGGTAGATGACGTCGTGACCACAGGCTCAACACTGGAAGCCTGCGGCACCGAATTGTTAAAGGCGGAAGGCTCGAAGCTGAGTATCGCTACGATAGCCTGCGCCGAATAGGACCGTTGATTTGAATGATTAAGAGATTACGTTGATTACTTGGCGAGACACCTAATCTCTAATCACTGATTAACTAATCTCTAATCTCAACTGACCTTCTGATACCTTGCCAGTTTATCGTATAAACCTTTGGGATCAAATGGTTTCAGGATGTAGTCGTTCATTCCTGCCCGGGTGATCTCGTTCACTTCGCTGGTCAGCATAGACGCGGTCAGCGCGATGATCGGTAGCTGCTGGAAATAAGCTTCGCTCTTCGATCTGATGATCTCAGTAGCTTCCAGACCGCCCATTACCGGCATGTGAATATCCATCAGCACTACATCATAATCAGCTTTGCCTTCAATCTTAGCTACTGCTTCCAGGCCGTTTTCTGCAAAATCAACCGTTGTACCCCACTTGGTCATCACTTTGTTGATCAGTAACCTGTTTATCTGGTTGTCGTCGACAACCAAAACATTTAATTGTAATTCTGTTTCCACTGCGTTTTTATTAGTATCCGAATTATCTTGTACTTGTCCTTTATTAAATCTTACCGTAAATGAGAAACTTGAGCCTTTGCCCGGTTTGCTATCTACATGAATTCTTGATCCGTGCAGTTCCACCAGCTTTTTGGTAATTGCCAAACCTAAACCGGTTCCTCCATATTTACGTGTTGTATCTGCTTCTGCCTGCTTAAACGATTCGAAGATAGTGTCAATCTTATCCGCGGCGATACCAATACCAGTATCATTAACGGCAAACCTTATGGTAACATTGTTCTGGGTCTGTTCAATTACCTTAAGGTCGATGGTGATGCCACCCTCTTCGGTAAATTTAACAGAATTCCCGGCAAGATTCAACAAAATCTGGCATATTCTTGTCCGGTCGCCCATCACTATATCCGGCACCGCTTCGTCTACGTTACCCTTCAGGTAAATGTTTTTATCACTTACCCTGAACTGCATCGACTTAGTGATTCCATCTATCAGTTCACGCAAATTAACCTCTGCCGATTCAAGTTCAATGTTTCCTGTTTCGATCTTGGTAAAGTCGAGCACATCATTGATCAGGTTCATCAGATTCTCTGCTGAGAACTTCAGAACACCCAGGTTTTCTTCCTGTTCTTCCAGGTGATGATCTTCCTGTAACAAGCGCGACATACCAATTACGGCATTCAGCGGCGTACGGATTTCATGGCTCATCACCGAGATGAACATATCTTTGGCCTTGCTCAGTTGCAATGCTTCCTCTTTAGCGTCTATCAGGAGTATTTCTGCCTGTTTCTTATCAGTTATATCGATAATAACTTCGATATATTTTTCAATCTCCCCTTTGTCATTCAATATAACAGAGTTGATCACCGATATCCAGAGCGGTTTTCCATCCTTGCGATAAACCTGCAGGTCAACTTCAAATGATTGTTTTTCTCTTGAGAGTCTTCGTGCTTCTTCAATCACTGCTACGTCTGTCAACTCGCCTTTCAAAACATCGCCCAGGTGTTTGTTCTGTACATCTTCCAATCCATAGCCGGTTATATTTTCAAAGGCGCTGCTCACCCATTCGACCATCCCATTTTTGTTATTAATGACAACGCCGCTTATGGTGCTGCTTGCTACCAATGATAGCATGGTAAGCCGTTCTTCGGCAAGTTTGCGTTCGGTGATATCTACCACGACGCCAACCTGGTGTTCAGCAGTTCCGGTTTCATTAAAGAACGGGCTGTTATTGATGTATACCCATGTTGGCATGCCACCTTTACGGTAGACTTTCATCTCTATCGAATAAGGCTTATTTTGTCGAAGAGATTCAGCTGCACTTTCGAATACCTCCATGTCCGTTTCCGGGCCAATCAGGATATCACCAAACTTACGACCTCGCATTTCTTCCAGTGAATACCCGAAAATAATTTCCAGCGCCTCATTCATCCATATCACATTACCTTCTATATCACGTATCAGCATGCCTGTTGATGACTTGGATGATGCGAATGAGAGCAATTCCAGGTCCTGTTCAGCTTTTTTCTTCGCGGTAATATCTGATATGATCCTGATTTGTTTAGTAACCTCTCCCTGTTGATCCTTCAGCACAGATTTCATTACCGAGATCCACATCGGCTGACCTTCTTTATGCTTGATGAAAAGCTCTATTTCGTAAGGCTTATTGGTAAGTAGTAACTGATCCATCCGCTCGCTCGTCATCTTGCTGCTCAGCTTACCTTTCAATACCTCGCCTAAAAATTTCGATTCAACATCAGCTAACGAATAGCCGGTAATATTTTCAAAACCCTCGTTTATCCAAATCACCTTATCTTCAGTATCGCTGATCACCACACCGCTATCCACTTTGCTTGCTACCAACGATAATTGCTCTAATTGAGCTGCAATTTCCTTTTGTTCGGTAATGTCACGGCCGCTGGTATACCATTTGTCGCGGCTGTAAGATACCGACCAGCTCATGCACCTGATCTTGCCGCTTTTGGTTACCACAAGAGTTTCTATCTCAAAAGATCGTTTCTGGCTTTTGATACCTTTACGCAATACTTCAAGCGACGCCACTTTACTTTCCTGCATAAAGAAATCCCAGATAGGCTTTCCGGTCAGTTCGTCAGGTTGATAACCTAAGGTTTTGTAAACAGTATCGTTAATTAACTGGATATTGAAATCGCGGTCGGCAATGCAATGTACCTCGCCGGAGTTATTGAAAAGATTATAAAATTCTTCGTGTTTGATCAGGCTCTCTTCAGCCTGTTGCTTCTCTTTACGCAAAACCAGCTGAGCCATCACTTCAGACGCAAGTATCCTTAACGCATTGCGCTGATCATCAGTCAGCTCACGCGGCACCTGGTCAACAACGCAAAGCGAACCCAGCCTGTAACCATTAGGGTCGATCAGCGGGGCTCCGGCATAAAAACGGACATGTGGTTCGTTTTGTACGTAAGCGTTATCTCTGAAAACATCAGATTTTAGGGTATCCTTTATTTCAAGGATATCGTCACCCATGATGGTGTGATTACAGAACGCATCCGAGCGTAATGTTTCAGTGCCATCCATACCCACCTTCGACTTAAACCATTGCCTGTCGAGGTCGATAAAAGTGATCAAAGACATAGGCACCTTGCATATATAGGATGCAAGACGTGTAATGGCATCGTACTCTTTTTCTGGCAACGTGTCCAGAATATTGTAAGACTCAAGTGCGTTTAACCGCTGGTATTCAGTATCGGAAATAAATTTTTCTTGTAATGCCATTCGTAATCAGGTACCTAGTCACGGTACAATGGAAAATCTTCCATTAACCGATGTACCTTTTTACGTATTTTTTTCAAAGAAGGTTCGTTATCCGGATCAATAATTACGGCATCAATAAGCTCAACAATGTGCTCCATTTGCTTCTCTTTCAAGCCACGTGTAGTGATGGCCGCGGTACCTACGCGGATACCCGAAGTAACAAACGGCGACTTATCGTCAAACGGCACCATGTTTTTATTTACGGTGATATCGGCAGCTACCAGGGCATTTTCTGCTGCTTTACCGGTGATGTTCTTATTACGAAGGTCGATCAGGATCAAATGATTGTCTGTACCGCCTGAGATGATCTCATACCCTTTGGCAACCAGTGCGCGGGCCATAGCATCAGCGTTCTTTTTCACCTGGACAACATACTTCATGTACTCCTCGCTCAAAGCTTCTTCAAAAGCAATGGCTTTGGCAGCAATGATATGCTCCAGCGGACCACCCTGAGTACCAGGGAACACCGCCATATCCAATATCGCCGACATCATTTTGATCTCGCCTTTTGGTGTTTTTAAGCCCCATGGGTTCGGGAAATCCTTACCCATCATAATCATACCGCCACGTGGACCACGCAGGGTTTTATGCGTAGTAGTGCTCACAATGTGGCAGTGCGGAAGCGGGTCGGTTAACAAACCTCTTGCTATCAGACCAGCCGGGTGCGCAATGTCAGCCAATACCAAGGCGCCAACTTCGTCAGCTACTTTACGGATAAACTCATAATCCCAATCGCGTGAGTAAGCAGATGCTCCGCAGATGATCAGTTTTGGTTTTTCGGCAAGGGCTGTCTTTCTAAGTTGTTCGTAATCAATACGGCCGGTCTCCTTTTTCACCCCGTAAAAATGAGGCTCATATAATTTACCTGAGAAGTTTACAGGTGAGCCATGTGTTAAGTGACCGCCATGAGAAAGATCGAAACCTAATATTTTATCGCCGGGCTGCAGGCATGCCAATAAAACGGCAGCATTCGCCTGGGCACCAGAATGCGGCTGAACGTTTACCCATTCAGCATTGAATAGCTTTTTAGCCCTTTCAATAGCGATAGTTTCGATCTCGTCAACAACCTGGCAACCACCATAATAGCGTTTACCGGGCAAGCCTTCGGCATATTTGTTGGTTGCTACAGAGCCTGCAGCTTCCATAACCTGGCGGCTTACAAAGTTTTCCGACGCGATCAGTTCAATTCCTTCTTCCTGGCGTTGCTGTTCTTCTTCCAACAGCTTAAATATCAATTTGTCTCTTTTCATGTTCTGCTTAAAAACGGCGCTAAATTAGCATTTTGATGTGAGATTTGAGATGTGAGATTTGAGATTTTCCAACGGAGACAAGTTAACCAGTAATCAGTTAACCAGAGATCGGGACTTGATAGGTTTTATCTCATGTCTCAAATCTCACATCTCAAATCTATCTCACCGATATCCAAAAATTATTGTATCCCAAACCGATCTGGATGTTGATCAGTTCCTGCTGCAGCATTTCGAGCACTGCAAGGAAGTTATATACGAAGTGCACCTTGTTTTCTGAGTGTCCGGCAAGGGCCTTAAAGTCCATTTTGCTGTTGATCATCAACAGCTCATTAATGGCCTTCTTCTGCTTCTCTATAGTATATGGGTACTGAACTACGGTGTGTTTTACTTCTTCGGTACGATTGGCAAAGCGTTTGGTCACCCTGTCGTACACCATCATTAGTTTATACAACGTAAGTTCAGACAATTCTTCGCCGGGAACGGCGGTTTTCTCCACCTGCTGCAAATCGAAAGTAATATTACCGCGTTTTTCCTGTTTCAGGCGTTCTTCTTCCATCGGGCGCATTTCTTCGCATATCAGCTTGAACTTTTTGTACTCAACCAGCTTCCTGATCAGTTCTGCCTTAGGGTCAAGCTCACCATCTTCTTCCGCAGCGTAGCGCGGCAGCAGCATTTTTGCCTTGATGCGCATAAGGGTAGCGGCCACATAAATAAATTCGCTGGCCAACTCCATGTTCAGGCTGTTCATCTGGTGGATATAGTTCAAAAAATCGTCAGTGATCTTCGCGATAGCGATATCATGAATGTCCAGCTCATCCCTTTCAATGAAAAAGAGGAGCAGGTCAAACGGACCTTCAAATTGCGCTAACTTTATTTCGAAACTATTATCGGTCATAAAATGACTTTCAGCCTAAACTATCTATTCGCAAAGGTGTTAAAAGTTACAGATGTAATTGTCCATTAATTATCAACTTATTCTACTTTGCTAACATTTTGGAAGCCGAATTATTATGTTTTCATGTATTTTAAAAATTAATTGCCTTACTTTGTAAGTTAAATTTTCTATAAGGATGTCAATGCAGGTTACGCCCGGTGATTTACTACAAAAGATCAACTATCCATCTGATTTAAAACAACTTACCGAAGATCAACTTGAACAGGTTTGCCAGGAACTACGTCAGTATATTATTGATGTGGTATCAGTAAATGGTGGGCATTTTGCAGCAAGTTTGGGCGTGGTGGAACTGACTGTGGCTTTGCATTATATTTTGAATACACCCTACGATCAATTGGTGTGGGATGTAGGCCACCAGGCGTACGGACATAAGATACTAACCGGTCGACGCGATAATTTTCACACCAACCGGGTTTACAATGGTATCAGCGGTTTCCCAAAACGTACTGAGAGCGAATATGATACCTTTGGCGTAGGTCACTCTTCTACTTCTGTTTCGGCCGCGCTGGGTATGGCAGTAGCCTCAAGATACAAAGGCGAAACAGATCGCCAGCATGTGGCCGTTATAGGCGATGGTGCGATGACGGCAGGTTTGGCATTTGAAGCACTGAATCATGCAGGCATCGAGAACTCCAATATTTTGGTGATCCTGAACGATAATAACATGTCGATCGACCCTAATGTAGGTGGATTGAAACAATATCTGACTGACATTACCACCTCGAAACCGTACAACCGTTTCAGGGATGATATAGCAACAGTTTTGACGAAGATCTCGTCCATGGGGCCTGATGCCTTCAAGATCGCCAAGAAGATCGAAAAGAGCATTAAGGGAACTCTTTTGAAGAAAAGCAACTTCTTTGAGGCATTCCAGTTCCGCTATTTTGGGCCGATCGACGGTCATGATGTGAAGCACCTGGCAAAAGTATTACGGGATCTGCGTGATATACCCGGGCCAAAACTGCTGCATTGTGTTACGGTTAAAGGCAAAGGTTATGCCCTGGCCGAAAAAGATCAGACCAAGTGGCATGCTCCCGGCTTGTTTGATAAAATAACCGGCGAGATCAAGAAATCGAAACCGGATAAACCACAGCCTCCGAAATACCAGGATGTTTTTGGCCACACTATCATTGAGCTTGCTGAGCAGAACCCCAAGATCATGGGTATTACACCAGCTATGCCTTCAGGTTGTTCATTAAACCTGATGATGAAAGCTATGCCTGATCGCGCTTTTGACGTGGGTATTGCTGAGCAACACGCGGTTACTTTCTCAGCCGGATTAGCTACGCAGGGATTGATTCCTTTCTGCAATATCTATTCCAGCTTTATGCAAAGGGCGTATGACCAGGTGATCCATGATGTAGCGATACAAAAATTGAATGTAGTATTCTGTCTTGATAGAGCCGGTTTGGTTGGTGCTGATGGACCAACTCACCACGGTGCTTATGACCTGGCTTATATGCGTTGCATTCCGAACATGATCGTTTCCTCACCGATGAATGAGGAAGAGCTACGTAACCTGATGTATACCGCACAACAGGATGATATGGGTCCGTTTGTGATACGTTATCCACGTGGCAACGGTGTTATGCCCGACTGGCAGCGGCCATTGAAAGCAATCCCTGTAGGCAAAGGCCGCAAGGTAAGCGATGGCGAAGATGTAGCTATTTTATCAATTGGCCCTATTGGTAATGAAGTGGTAAAAGCTTCTGCCGAATTAAATAGCGAAGGCTTCTATCCTGCACACTACGATATCCGCTTCGTAAAACCATTGGACGAAAACCTGCTGCACGAAGTATTCAAAAAGTACAGCAAAGTAATTACCGTTGAGGACGGCTGCATTGAAGGCGGCATGGGAAGTGCTATTCTGGAATTCATGGCTGACAATAATTACTCAGCTGAAGTAGTACGCCTGGGTATTCCTGATGAATTCATTGAGCATGGTGAACAGCCCGAGCTTTGGGCCGAATGCGGTTATGATGCCAATTCCATTATCGAGCAAGTAAAAAAGATGGGGATTAAAAGAAACCAGCACACGATAGCATCTTAAATCCTAAGACTGGCATCAGTCTGTGACTGAATGCCGGCTGATTTCTTGCAGTTTTAAACTGCTCTCATCCTGGGTTTCAGTTTAAAACTGAAACCAGTTAGTTGGTAAATTAATCTAATTAAACAATCTGCACATTTGCATATCCGCACATCTGCACATTTTAATGTGTTCGGTAACTTGCCAAATCGGTATAAATCTGTCTGAACGAGCTTCTTAAGCCGATGGTGATCATTGTGGTTTTGTCCTTAAACTCGCTGTTTTGTTCCTGCCTGAATATTCCGCCTAACTCAATTCTCAGGTTATATTTCGGGTTAAGCAAATAAGCTACTTTACCTTGCAGGTAATACATATTGGTGGTTAACCCCTGGCCGGTATAGTTTCCAAAGAATCTGGCAGGTGACGTATAAATCTGGAAGATATCCTTACCAAAATTCATTCCTGCGCTGTCTAGTCCATAGTGACCATAATCAAACTCACCTGAGAAATCGAAGCGTTTGTAGGAATAGTTCAGCAAGCCGACAATCTCCCTAAAATTTGCCCCCCATGGATGCGCCAAAGGCTCGCTATTTCCAGAATAGTTTTCTATGGATGACCGGGCCGAATAAGTATAAGGCTTAGCGTTATTGCTTTCGAGCAGGTAGTTCAGGTTTTTAACTCCGAATAGGTTTGCTCCGCGAATACCTAATTGCCAACCATATTTATTAACCGAGGCGCCGTCACTTGAGAAAAAGTCTTTCGATACAAACTCATTCAAAGCAAACTGGCCGTAGGCTGTGATGCCGTCAGTCAATTTATATTTTGCAGTTAAGCCAAGCAGGGACTTATCGGGATCATCACTTGCGTTGTTAACCGGCTTCAGGAAAATAATTGGGTTGACATAGTTGAAATCAAAAGGACGTTTTGCGCCGTTATCATCCGTGAAAAAGCCCATCACGTTCTCAAAGAAACCTACAGAAAGCCTGTTATTCACGTTCCAGTCCAGGTAATGGAACACACCGAACTTATGCCTGTCGGCACCATATTGCGAAGTGTAGGCCGGGTCATTCATATCCGTCCACATCACCATATAGCGTACATTGCCCAAAGTACCGGTCAGTTTCAGGAATGGATAGGGTGACGCATAATCAGATAAAAGCATTGAACGGTAACCATCACCAATAAAAGTTTTATCACGTCCCGCCGAAATATTCAGATACTTTATTGGTGTATAGGAAACTACTGCGGTAAGGTATGACCAGGCGTAACCATTATTGCTGTAAGTTTTGGCATAAGCTTGTCCTGGGACAATACCTACTTGTTGTATATAGGTCGACAAATATTCAGGAAAAACGCCATTATTCAGGTATCCTGATACATTATACTGAAACTTATCGCTGATAGAACCTCCCAATTGTAAACCGATGGCGCTGGTATAAGTATTTAACTTGCCGGATAAATCCCGACCTACGCCTACATCTGGCAACAAATCACCATAGAATGTTGAATTGGATCCTTTGTAATCGATAAGATGTTCGTTAAAAATCTTGTTGTACAACCAGCCGTGCTGCTTGCCATCGGCATTATAATTCATTAAGGAATCATAGTGCGCTCTTAAGGCAGAATCAATTACCATTGGCTTGATAGCAGTATGTTCGCGCGTTTTGGTTGAGTACAGGTCTGAATTCAGCTTTTGATAAAAATCGTAGGAATACGGTTGATATTGTGATTGCGCAAGTGCTGCATTTGCAACGAACAGGCTCAGCACTGCAACAAAGACAATTTTATATGTATGGTAAATAGGTTTCATAAATTAAAAATCATGATATAAGTCTCTGAAAGTGCTCCGTAGTCCGAAGATGAACATTACCGTTTTGGTATTTGAAATATCGCTGGTCGACTGCCTTACCAGGCCGCCCATTTCTAACCGCAGATTATACTTCGGATTTAAAACATAGGCTACGGTTCCTTCGGCATATTTAAGCGTATTGCTGATCGTCTGCCCGGATGAATTGATAAACGACGATGAGTTAGCACCTGTACCGCCGGTTAATTGTAGCGTACTTGTCGCATATTTAGCATAATTAAGCTGCCCCTGCAGATCAAACCTGCCGATGGAATAATTGAGAATGCCTACGAACTCTTTATAATCAGATCCCAGCGGATCAGCCAATGATTCGCTGAATTGGGTATAATTCACGATTGGGAATTGGCTTGCGTAAGTATAGGGTTTGGACGTATTATACTCAAACAGGTAATTCAGCTTATTAACCTTGAACAGATCTGACCCTCTGAAACCCACTTGCCAGGCATACTTGCTACTCCCTCCTACGGACGAGTCCTGATCATACATAAATTGTCCATAAATGGTAGTTTTATTCAGCACTTTATACTTGCCATTGAAGCCAAACAGGGTGTGATCCGGTGCGGGATTAGAATGACCGAGCGACGACACGAAGAAGACTGGATTGATATAATTAGGATCAAAACCATGATACTGCCCTGCATCATTAGCTTCCTCCGCAATCAACGCGTTAAAGAAGCCAATCGAAGCCCGGTTGGTGATATTCCAGTCGATATAATGAAAAGCCCCCCATTTGCGGCGATTGTTTGAGAAGGAGTTAAACTGCATGGCATATTGGTCTTGCATATAAGCCCACATGGCCATGTATTGCACATGCTTGCCCAGATCTGCCTTGAATCGCAATAACGGATAAGCTGCTGCGTAATCAGACAACAAAACCGAGCGGTAGCCATCTCCTATAAAAGTTTTGTCTTCGCCCAACTCGATTGAAATAGCCTTGGTTGGTGTATAACCTATCATCGCAGTTACGTTGGACCAATCTTTGGTATCCTTACCATAGCTTTTATCAAAGGCCTGGCCGGGTATCATACCAACAGAATTAATATAATCGGTTACGTAGTTAGGGAATTTTCCCTGATTTTCGTAACCGCTGGTATAAAAGAAGAATTTAGAGCCAATAGTACCCCCCAACTGGTACCCGCGGGTGTTCATCCATACCGTTTTAGGCTCATTAAATTCGCGGCCGATTTGCAGATCCGGCAAATAATCCAGATAAAATGTATACTCCTTATTGTTAACCTCTATCAGATGCTGACGGAACAGTTTACGGTATAACCAGCTTTTTCCGGAATTATCAGCCTTCAGCATCAGTAAAGAATCATACAATGGCCTTAATGCGCTCGAATCACCGATCAGATAAGGTTTAAGCGAAGTATGCAGATTATTGGAAGGCGAATAAACCGAATTATTCAGCTTTTGATAAAATTGATAGGAATAAGGCTGATACATCAACTGCGCTTTGGCGGCGCAGGCAAACAATAACAGCATTAAAAAAGTAAAAATTCTCTTCATAAAAGGGAGTTAGTTGCAAAGCATAACTTTATTTATTCAAAATAGTTTAGAGTTTTAAAACCACCCTTTTTCAGGTAATCATCTTTTTTTACCAGGTGCAGATCAGATTGCACCATATCTTCCACCAACGCTTTCAGGTCGTATTTTGGTACCCAGCCTAATTTTTCTTTCGCTTTGGTAGCATCGCCGATCAGCAAATCAACTTCAGTCGGTCTGAAATATTTTGGATCGATCTTTACTACTGTTTGGCCGAATTTCAGAGTATCACGGTTTAAACCCAATTCTTCCATTCGCTGCTCATCAATATCGATCACTACGCCCTTTTCACGCTCATCTTTCCCACTGAATTCTATCTCGACACCCAGCTCGGCAAAAGCCATACGGATGAAATCACGTACCGTTGTAGTAACTCCTGTTGCGATAACAAAATCCTCAGCTTTATCCTGCTGAAGCATCAGCCACATGGCTTCTATGTAATCTTTAGCATGGCCCCAGTCGCGCTTGGCAGATAGATTGCCCATATACATGCAATTCTGCAAACCTAATACGATCTTGGCCGCCGCGCGGGTAATTTTCCGGGTTACAAAAGTTTCACCGCGGATAGGGCTTTCGTGATTAAACAAAATACCATTGCAGGCGTACATATTATATGCTTCGCGATAGTTGACAATGATCCAATAGCCATATAGCTTAGCCACTGCATAAGGCGATCGCGGATAAAAAGGCGTGGTCTCGCTTTGCGGAACAGCTTGCACCAAGCCATACAATTCAGATGTTGAAGCCTGATAAATTCGGGTCTTTTGAGTAAGGCCTAGTATTCGTACCGCCTCCAGTATACGCAGCGTACCAACGCCGTCGGCATTGGCGGTATATTCCGGTGTATCAAAGCTCACCTTCACATGGCTTTGTGCAGCAAGATTGTATATTTCGTCAGGCTGAACTTCCTGTACCAAACGGATCAGGTTGGTTGAATCCGTTAAGTCACCGTAATGCAGTTTGAATTTGACATTCGGCTCATGCGGATCATGATACAAATGATCGATACGGTCGGTATTGAATAACGACGACCTTCTTTTCACACCATGCACCATGTACCCTTTCTTCAGTAGGAACTCGGCTAAATAAGCCCCGTCCTGCCCAGTAATACCGGTGATCAACGCTGTCTTCATCTGCTCAGTAACGATTATCTTACAATATTATCCAAATTAATTGTAAATGTTGGTATCGCGAAGCACAAGTGTTCACGCTCACAGCGCCGTGAGCGCTTGTGAACACCTCCTATCATAAATTTACATACCCACGTCAAAAAACCAGCCAGCTATGACAGAAGTAAGAACCGATGTATAACTTAGTTTGAACTTAACACCAGCTACATGAAAAAAGTAAAATGGTTTGAAAGAAGTTTTGATTTCAGCAAGGATCAGAATATTTTTCCATCAATCATCGAACGGCTCAGCGGAACACCTGCCCGACTCGAAGAGAAATTCAAATCCATCCCTTCTGATATATTGGAAACGAAGGTTGACAATATCTGGTCGATCAAAGAAAATGCCGGCCATTTAATCGATTTGGAGCCACTTTGGCAGGGAAGACTGGAAGATGTTAAAAACGGGGAGATTGAAATGCGACCGACTGACCTGGCGAACCGTAAAACAGACGAAGCCGATCATAATGCGCAGCCGATAGAAAAGCTATTAAGCGATTTTAGGGTGATAAGAGAACGCACGATAAGCCTGATTGAGAACCTGGATGAGGAAACCATATTTAAGTCGGCATTGCATCCAAGATTAAAAACGCCTATGCGAACAATGGATCTGTTTCTATTTGTTGCCGAACATGATGATCATCATTTGGCGAGGGTAACGGAATTGGTAAAGTTATTTGTAGAAGGATGAATTTTATTACGCAATTTTCAACGACGCTATTGCCTCTGTAGTCGTCAAAACGGCTAATTCGCTTTTTTTGAAATCTTTGGTATTGCGGGTGACAATAAGATCAATTTCAGAAATATTAAGGGCGCAGTAATATTGTATGGCATCCTCATAATCCTTAAAGTCAGATTTGAGTGATTGCCTGATAACCTCTTTTGTCACATCAGCTATTTCAGTCATGCCAGCCAACTCATCTAATAATTTTATGGTAGTATTACTGGTCAAAGACTGCCGCAAAATGTAATAGATGTTATTGTAAGACACCGCTGAAATATAGATTTTAATTTTCCCTTGAATTGCGAGGTCAAAAAGCTGTGCGGCATCTACAGAGAAAGGACGCCGGTCCGCCAGGAAGTCGATCACAACATTTGTATCTAAGAAGATATGTTTCATTACAATCTATCTGTTGTATTTTTGAGCGATCGCGCTACCAATCTCCTTTTTATAATCAAAGTCATCAGGCAAGCTGATCACTCCCATCATTTTTTTTACTTTATCAGATATAACTAAATTCGGTTCTTCCCTGGCAGTTATTGATTTCAAATAATTTTCTACAATCCCCGACAAGCTTTCGCCTTTTTTTCGGGCATATTCTTTAGCAGAATCTATTACCTGATCCTCTATTGTCAATGTGAGCTTAGTTGTCATTGCACGTGTGATTTAATATATAAAGATACGTACATATAGCAAAAAACAAAATATGTGTAGAGTCTTTTTTGTGTTTGTAGCCGAAAATGACGATCATCATTTGGTGAGGATAGCGGAGTTGGGGAAGCTCTTAGATAAATCGGATTATGATTAATTCAAAATCACAATGTACTATAAAGGTCTATTTGTATTCGATTGATATCAATATCACTTATTAGCTCATTATCGTGCATTAGCTTCTCTTTAGAAGTAATTGTAAATATATGGTCATACTTTTCGGATTTGAAAAAGGCGTAACCATATTCATCGTCATAGCGAATAAAACCTTCCGTATAATAAGGGTAAGCAGAGTATAACTCTTTTAATGTTAGTCCCAAATGAGGGCCGCCAAAACCGAATGCTTTAATTTTCAAGTCTTTTTGAAAAATCCAAAAAGTACTAAAAAGTTGATTATATGGCTTTAAAAATGTAGTGCCATATCCATTCTCTTTCCATTTTTCGCCGAACTCACTTATTACCTGTTCAACTTGATTTTGATTTTGAAAAAAATAATTAATTAGAATATCAAGATTAGCTATCGTTAATTTTTCTATTTTGACCATCTATCTTTTCAGTTAATCAAGGCTGAAGTGAATTATAAGCCTCCACAGCTTCCTCCAACTCCCTATACCACTCTTCGCCAAACTTGCGGATAAGCGGCTCCTTCAGGAATTCGTGCACATGCACTTTCAACTCATTACCAAATGAGCATGCCGGACTGCATATACTCCAGCGGTCGTAATTCAGCACATCAAACTCAGGATATTTGGTAATGCGGATGGGATATAAATGGCAGGAGATCGGTTTCTTCCAACTGATGGCACCGTACTCGTAAGCCTTTTCAATGGCGCATTTGGTGATGCCATTTTCCCAGGTAACGTAGGCGCATTCTTTATTCGTGTCGACGCAGGGCGTGGTATAATCACCCTCAAAATCCGTTACATAAGTTCCGGTTTCTTCAATGGTAGCTATACCTTTAGCTGTCATAAAGGGTTTTACCTTATCGTAGATCTCATCCAGGATATGCAATTCATCATGATTCAAAGGCGCGCCAGAATCACCTTCCAAACAACAAGCTCCCTTGCATTTTTTCAGGTTGCAGACAAAGTTCTCTCTAACTACGTCCTCATGCACCAAAACATTGCCGACCTCAATCATAAACTCTAAATACTAATTGCTAAATTCTAAATAATGCTTGTGTAACTATGAAGTGCCTGATCTCTGATTAACCAATCTCTGATCACTAACACTAATCCGTCTCCTTACTTACCGGATTCAGCGGATATTTTAAACCTGCTGCGGATATCAACTCCATTGTTAGACTGCCAACTACCACTTCTACATGCGCTTTCACCGGGATACGGTTGTTATCATCTGTGATCCAAAGATACAGCTTACTATCCTTTCTGAAAATACGGCCGGGAATAATCGTCGGACTAAACTTCAAACAGTTAAAAGTACCCATAGCACATTTTATCCGCTCTTTGCCTACGTAGGTGATATTCATGGCATGAATACCGTCATCAAGGAAGTATTGTAAGTCGAATTTCTGCCCAACCTGGATCTTCGAAACATCAAGGCATCGCGCAAAATAATAGGCCGATACAAAGTCAAACACCTGGTCGCCTTTGTAGGGGAAAGCCCCTTTGCCTGCTGTGATTGTTTTCTTTTCGTGGTCAAAAGTTACTTTATCAGTATGCTTCCAGCTGGATTCGCGCCTGTTTTCCTGATAAAGATAAGGCAGCAGCGTATTCTTGTCGATATAGCTTTCATAACGGTTGCGTACCTTATAAAAAACATCGAAAGTACCAGCCGTTTTACCTTCGGCTATGATGTGAAAAGCCGGTTTGCCATTAAACTGGGTAGGGCTTTCCTCAACACGGATATTAGCCTCGGCAGCGGTAAAAAAGCCATACTTCATCTTATAGCTTAGCTTTTCGCCTGCTTTAAAAGCGACCTCGCTTATTTTATTAAGTTCCTGGGCAAAAAGATTTTGAAGGCAGCAGCACGCCAGAATTAACAACAAGTATTTCCTCATTCACTGCGTTTAAAAAAGAAATTCATTTTAGTCTTTGCGTTTATAGATCGGCACGGTGGAGCATGGCTCGCCAAACATGATGCTCTTAGCAACCGGCGTTAATTTCTTTGTCAATTCAACATACGCCGACACGGGAACATCAGTATCTCCGCACCCCTTAATAACGATACGCTGGTCGCGATATTGCTCAACGTCAAAGCCGGCCATAGCTTTTTCAAACAGCACGGTTTCTAACACTGCAGCATCGCCAAAAACAACTTCTCGCGCAAATGGCGCCATGCGATTTGCGATCAGCATATAAGCCCAGGCAGGTACTATGGCATCGGCAGTGCAGGTAATAGCTACGTTTTTGCCAGTATATTGTGCCCAATCGTGGTTTTTTACAAACTCCCTGAAATCCTTTTCTTTCAGGATCAGTTCCATATACAGGTTATCCTTTATATCATAAACCACTCTGTCGCCCTGCGGATAAAACGAAGCCGGGTCAAGGGTAACCAAACCACTCTGTGCTACTTTATTGACTATATTTTCCTGGATATCCATTGCATTAAAATTTAATATATACCCCGTCATTGCGAGGAACGAAGCAATCCCCGATAAGCAGAGCGGCTATACAAGTTCTACACCTTTCTATTCGCCCTGTAAAGTTGGGGATTGCTTCGTCGCTCACTCCTCGCAATGACGTCTTTTATTAAGCTCTCTTTTAAAACAAAAAACCGGGACAGCTAAGCTATCCCGGTTACAAATTTACTTTAAAATATCTTACATGAACTTAGAGCGGTAATCTTTTACATTCGCCTTATCTTTCAGGGCCTCAAAGAACTGGCCTTGAGAACGCTGAGCTAATGCCTGGGCGATCTGCTCTCTTTGCCTGATCGCGTTAGCCAATGGTGCCGGATTAACCAGGTTATCCAATACCACCACATATACGCCATGCTGACCTTCTATCGGTTTCGATAGTTTACCTGGTTGTGAACCGAATACTGTACCTACCACTTTATATTCTAATGATAAACCTGGGATCACCGGATTAGCAAATACCACGTTCTGAACAGGAACTACTTTAGTACCTGCTTTTTGAGCAGTCTGGTCAATATTTGAGCCACCGCTTAATTTTTCAATTAATTGTTTTGCTTTTACATGCTGACGCACTGCAGGCTCAATCTGCTTTTTAACCGCGTCAAGAGGTGACGTACCTTTTGGCTTAATGGTAGTAAGGGTTGGGATAACATATTGATCGCCGATCACATATACTTGGTCGCCAAAATCGCCTTTGTTGGCTTTAAATGCCCATCTTACAACTTCACGGGCATTGTCCAGTCCCGGAAGGGCTGATGTCAACGCATTTACATCAGGTGCTGTTTTCTTGGTCAAACCAGCCTTTTTAGCTTCTGCATCGAAGTTATCTTTAGTCAAAGAACCCAGGAATGCCTGTGCCTTTGCGTAAGCTGCCTGTTGTGTTTTTGCGCTTGGCGTTACCGGTTTATCAACTACGGCTACTTTAACAACAGGAGATGAACCTTTCAGATCCTGGATCTCTACCAGGTGAACACCAAACTGTGAAGCCACAATCTTTAATTCGCCTTTTCTGCCACTGAAAACTGCATCTTCAAACACCGGCACCATCGCGCCACGACCGAATGTACCCAAGTCGCCGCCTTTTTCGCCTGAGGCTTTATCAATTGAATACATTTTAGCCAGATCAGCAAATGATTTACCACCTTCGATCAGTTTCTTCAGGGAGTCTGCAGTAGCAAGGGCTTTCTTCTCGCCAACTTTGCTCGCATCGATCAGGATATGACGCGCTTTTACGGAATCAGGGCTCACACGTGAGTCAACCAGTTTAGCAATTTTATAGCTGCCTTGTGAGAAGTAAGGACCATATACAAATCCTTTTGCTGCACCAAACATTACAGTATCCAGCTTAGGGTCGCCCAATTGGCCTTTGCGTTTGAAAGCAATCGGAGTTTTTGTTTCAGAATTTACCTGAACAAAAAGAGAATCGTTGGTACTGGCTTTGAACGAAGGCAGCAATTTTTCTACCTGTTCTTTTACCGCTGTGGTATCTTCTTTTGACGGAGCAGCGTTGAAGCTTACATAGTCAAAGCTTCTCAACTCTTGCTTATTGTTGAACTCTGATGAATGCTCGTCGTAATAATTTTTGTAATCTTCGTCAGTTAAAGTGACTTTATTGTCTGGGATCGATGCATAATCCAAAGTTGCATATTTAAAGTTCGACAACTTATTTTTTGCTTCGTAGTCATCCTTAGCATCCAGGTCGTTTACAAAAAGACCGGTGTTTACCAGGTTCATATATTTCTGTCCCAACTTATTCTGGGTCAACTGACCAATAAACTGAGCCCACTGTACCCGGACATCAGAACCTGGTTTGGAAGCATTCAGCTGAGCCTTAAAAGCGTTCAATTTAGACTGATCAACTTTACCTGTAGCAGGATCGCCAAAGTATTGTACTACCTGCGGATCAGGGTTATTGCCATTAACTAATGACGCACCTTCATCGCTGCTTACCACCAGGCCGAGTTTTTCAATCTCTTTGTTGAGGATGATCTCGCTCACTTTCTGATTCCACACGTTCTCTTGTATATAAGAGGTAAACTGTGCGTTCAGGTTGGCCTGGCCGGATTGTTGTTTAAATTGTGCTTCGCTTTGTTCAACGCGTTTGGAATAGTCATCATACGCTATTTTCTCTCCGGCAACTTCACCCAGCGTATTACGGTCACTACCGAAAATAGAATTGCCCGATCGAATCGCCTCTTCACCTACGAACGCCAAAAGTGAGAAACCGATGCCAAAAGCAACGATTTTGCCCATGCGCTCGCGCAAATAAGTCATTACACCCATATATTCTTATCTATATATTATATTTTAATTATTCAAAAGAGCGCGCAAGATACAACTTTTAGCAAAAAAATAAACACAAAATTTTAGGCAAAAATCAAGCAGACTACTGACCAATATCCTGACTATTAACATGAATAATGCCCTTGCCTTGCCCCATGGTCCAAAGGTGAAAACTTTCATCGCTAACAAAGCTGGTACCATCTGTGAAACCACCATCAGCAAATTTTACATGAACAGCCTGGTTTGAATGAATTTGTTTGGTATTCTGATCCCATATCAGTTCTTCCGAACTGAAGGTATCTCCTTTTGCATTTGTACCCACCACATTTTTGCGCAGCTCAATCGTTTTTTCTTTTTCACGGTATACGCCCTGGTCAGCTCTGATCGTACTTGTCTCCTTTAATTCATTATCGTAAAAAATAACTTTTACCCCTTTGGGCATCTCAGTGTAAGGATTTTTCACCTTATAATTGATCATCACGGGTGCGGTCATATGTGCCTTCACCTTAGCTGAGTCGCTATAGATCACATCGACATCGGTATACTTTTCAATCGGTTTATTTACTTCGGCGGCTGATATCTTTTGAATATCCTTCAGATCGTTCTCACAGCCCGTCAGCAAAGCCAGACCAGCAATTATTACCGGCAAAAATAAGCTTACTATATGTTTTGCCTTTATCATGGCAGGCTTATTCGAATTTAAACCGCTGGAACCACCTGTCGTTCAGTGTAAATCCGAGGTGTAAATTAACATAGTTTTCTTTTACCAGCGAGTTAGCCAATTGCCCGCGCTGGCCTACCTCCGCAGAGAAGTTTATTTTATAAAATGCAGACGAAGCACGGTCATGCGGCAGTGGGATACCCAAACCACAAGTCACCGCATATCTTTTTAAGTTAGCGCCGGGGACATTCAAAACAGTTGGCCCTAAATAGGTCTGTTCATAAATGAAACCCAAACGGTAATCTATCAGCGCGAAGAAATTATTGAGGGAATTGATATTTGGCGTCCATTGTCCGCCTATATTAAATAGTTTGCTATCCTGCAAACCTGCATTCACGCCTGATATCGAAAGGTTAGACCATTTAGCCATGGTATAATCAGCACCCACCAAAAACTTCCCGTCGTGCACGAATGAGATACCAAAGCGGTTAATTTGAGGGAGCTGGATTTTACCGCTCTCGTTTTGCTGGTTAACTAAACTGTCAGCGGCATTGTTTTCGTTTCCGCTGGCATCCCGGGTATACTGGCTTACTATGTAGTTACTGGTTACGCTAAGTTTGCTGCCTGCAGATCCCGAATATCCCAAAACCAAATGTTTTGCTTCGGAGAAATCAATGGTGTACTGGGCCCCGTAATCAAAATTCGCGCCCTTAACATGATCGTCTAACTCACTACGTGAGTTAAGCACTCCATATAAGCCGGGTATTTCTGTCGATTGGTCATTTTTTATGCTCCCAAAAATATAAGAGAAATTTGCACCAATTGATAAATGCTTGAACAGCGTAAACCCATAACCCAGGTATGCCTTTGACAAGCCACCTTCTCCTGATGAAGTAACTACAACGGTATTGGTATCGGCAGGTAAAGTAGTGTTTGGATTTGGGCGTGCGTAAGTCTGTTTGTAACTATATCCTACCTGGCTGTACGGCAATAAGCCAAAACTCAATGCAGAACTTTTAGTAACCGGGAACGCAAATAAAAGGTGACTCAACCGGGCATTGGTGTTACGCTGATCGGCAGATCCGAGTTTGCTAAGCGTAATGATGTCAGCGGCACCGCCTATATCAATGGTAGTTAAACTGATCTTTCCGTATGCGGCAGGGTTTAATACGTTAATGCTATTATATCCGCCGATAACGTTGGTTGCGGTAGAAATACCACCCATACCTATATTTTGCGGCAACAGCTGATCGCTGACGTCGCCTATTCCGTAGCGTGAATAAGGAGAACTTGTGGTTGCGGTTGACTGCGCACTTGCATTCAATACAATAACAGCAAATAGAAATGTAAAAAGTAACCTGGTAAATTTAATCATTGTTGTTTTGTATAGCTGCATTTAATCCTTCAAGAACCAAATAAGGCTCGTTTTTAATATAGGGGGCAAAGATGCTATTTTTCAATAGAGTATCAAAAAAATAACTATCGCCTCCGGTTAGTATCACATTCAGTTCGGGCTCTGTTTTTCTGTAGCTTTCAATAAAGCCGGTCAATTCATATTTAAGCCCGTTCTGCACTCCTGATTTTATCGCCGAGGCGGTATCATCGCCGTAGTAATTGTTAAATTCGGCATCTGTTTCAATCAGTGGTAATTTGCCTGTATAATAATTCAATGCTTTATAACGCATATTCAACCCCGGTGATATACTGCCGCCAAAATAATTTCCTTCGGCATCTACCCAGTCATAAGTAATGGTTGTTCCGGCATCTACCACCAAACTGCCTTTGCCCGGATACAATTTTTTAGCGCCGATAACGGCCGCCAATCTGTCTGGACCAAGTGTTTGAGGAGTTTTATATTGGTTATGTATGCCGGCCGTCATTCCCACATTGAAATACTGCACGCTAACTCTCTTTTCTAATGCGGCACGCCAGCTTTCAGCTTCTTTTCTTACCGATGAGATGATAACTTTGTTTACCCGGTATTGATCAGTTATTTTAAAAAGGGTTTCAGCATCAAGGAATGAATAACCTGTAGTATACAATAACTCATCCTGTGCGAAGACTGCAATTTTTATAAAAGTATTCCCAATGTCAATAACCAGGTTGGCCATCAGGCTTTAACCAATGATAATATTGATTCAAAAATGGCAAGCCCGTCCTGGTTAGCCAATATACTATCAGCTGCCCGTTCAGGGTGCGGCATTATGCCGAATACATTCCGCCCGGCATTACAAACACCGGCAATATTTTCAATCGAACCATTAGGGTTAGCTTCAGGAACAATATTACCCGACTCATCCGTGTATCTGAATAATACCTGGTCATTATCATTCAATGCCTTCAGCACATCCGGCTCTGCAAAATAATTGCCCTCGCCATGTGCAATAGGTATTTTTAATGCACGCTGCGGATCGATATTCGATGTAAGCAATGAATTATTGGTTTGCGGCACCATGTAAATATTGCTGCAGTTGAACTTTCTGTTGGTATTGTGCAGCAATGCTCCCGGCAGCATACCTGCCTCAGTTAATATCTGGAAACCGTTGCAAACACCCCACACGTAACCACCTTTAGCTGCAAATTGGATCACTTCCTGCATAATTGGAGAAAAGCGCGCGATAGCGCCAGAGCGCAGATAATCGCCAAATGAGAAACCACCCGGCAGTACGATAAAATCACAACCCTGCAAATCGTGGTCTTTGTGCCACAGGCGTACAACCTGCTGACCCATAATTTTTTCTAATACGTAGATGATGTCCTCATCACAATTAGAACCCGGAAATATAACAACTCCAAACTTCATGGTACAAAACTAATATAACCCGTGAAATTTGAACGAATGTAAAAGTTAAAAAGTGTTAAACTGAAAGTAAATAATGCTGGCAAGCAGCAAAATATATAAGCTTTCGTAGAACCAGCGGGTGGTGGCGTACAAAAAATAATAGGACACGAAGATGCATCCTGGCACCGCACACATCAGGAAGTGATCGACATGAAAATCGGCACGGATATAAAAGCACAAAGCGGTTATCAGGAAAACGAAGAACAGCAACTGAATGGATTTGCGGATGTGCACGTAACTTTTATAAAAATTCTGCTGCAGTTTTAATGCCGCCAAAACCAGCACGATAATCACCGGAATGAGCACCAGGTAGTTATAATAGTTGATATTAAAATGCACCTGGAACTTGGTAGCAAGCGGTAGCCATATTTCGAAAAAGTCACCCAGCTTATCATTCAGGTAATAAAATACCGCCAGGAAGAAGAAAATAGTAATAAAGCCGATGATACCAGCGATCCACTCCCGCCAGTCGAACGGCCTGAAAATTGCCAAACCGATCCAGATAACCAGGAATGTATAAATAAATGGCAGGTAGATCATGGTGCCTACAGCTACTATCATCCCCAGATCGTAGCAAATAGACTTTGATGCATCGCCTTTATAAAGGTTCAGCAACTTATACAGCATCCATATCAGCAGAAAATTGCACACCAGCGGCGGACTAAGCATCAGGAACGGCACCAGCAAGCTCGACACGGTGACGTACATGAAGGCCGGTAAAAAGGTTGATTTTCCTAACAAGTTATGCTCGTTCGCCAATAGATTAATGAGTATGCCCTGAATAAAAACTATTATACTCGCAACAAATAAATTGATGACGGGGGGTATAGCGGTTTGATAAGATACCGGCAGCAACAGTCTTGAGAAAAGCTCAGTGAAGGGAAAGCCGGTTTTGTCGGGAAGCTGAAAAGCAAACCCAATACGCATGAAGAACAGGAAAACTGCCAGCCAGACAATATTTACCGGACTAAAAGATCTGAACAGCCTGATCATGCGTTTGGGGATTTCTCAGCAATAATAATAGAAAAACTGTTTAGGTTTATTATCAGACCGATAAAAGATGTCTTTTCAAGCGCCGCCTTTATTTTGAGAATGTTAAAACAGTATCCCCTATCCGGTGTTAATCCAACAATAAACTAATTAACTTAATCGATAATTTATACTTTTTAACCTAAAGGTAAGGTGCAAATTATTTATAATACCCCTGGTCTGCCTATGAAAAGTCCGCTAAACGTCCATGTGGTCATTGTTACCTACAATGGCATGAAATGGATTGATAAATGCCTTAAGGATGTTCTCCAATCCGATATAAAGATCAACATCATATTAGTCGATAATTGTTCAACAGACGAGACAGTAGATTTCGTTAGAAATAATTACCCGGACATCGACCTGATGCAAACAGAGGAAAACCTGGGATTTGGCAGGGCGAATAACATCGGCATAAAAAAGGCTATTCAAAACAATGCGGATTATGTCTTCTTATTAAACCAGGATGGCTATGTTGAAAAGGATACGATCAGCAAATTGGTTTTATTTCAAGCCGAGCATCCCGAGTATGGGGTATTAAGCCCGCAGCAAAAGAATGGCAATGGCACAGGGATGGATAAAAAATTCAAAAATATTGTGCTGCATCAATGCGTCACGGATACATATCTGGAGGCAGGAAAAACCATTCATGATGTTTCTTTTGTAATGGCGGCTTTCTGGCTGATATCTGCCGACTGCCTGATGAAGGTAGGCGTGTTTGATCCGATCTTCTTCCACTATGGCGAAGATGGCGATTATTTAAGCCGTGTCCGCTTTCATGGTTTTAAGATTGGCGTGCTAATGGATGCTATAGCTTACCATGACCGCCAGGAAAGAGTAGTGCCGGAGATGCAGCAACTGAAATCTTTTTACGCTTCGCAGCTGGCTTCGTTAACTAATATTAACCGTTCGCTGGCATTTTGTGTGGCCAAGGTTTCTTACTTCTTCCTGAAGTTCTCACTAAACCAAATTAAAAGGTTAAAGTTCAGTCTTCTGAAAGAAAACACGCGTTTATTTTTCAACCTGCTATCCAAAACAGGAGAAGTACAAAAATCGAGAGACAACAATAAACGGGCGGAATCTTACGAATTCATGGATGCTTAAGCCTTTGTGTAACGCTTAACCATATTATCGATAATCTGTGCGGTTTCATCAGGGAAGTGGACGTCAACGGCTTTACCATGTTCTATCCATTGATTCAGTTGAGGTACAAATTCGTCATCAATGGTGTGGATAACAGGCACGCCCAGTTTTGAAGCGGATAAGGCATTGCATCGCTGTTCGTATTGCCCGCTCATCGGTATCATCATCACTTTCTTTTTCAGGAACATCGCTTCAGCGGGGCCTTCAAACCCACCGCCTGTCAGCAGGCCTTCACAACTCGCCATGCTTTTATTAAAAGCCTCATTGTTCACCGGCGATATCAGGACATTTCCTTCCCGTTGCTGTGTTCTCTGCCGTTTGGAAAATATCTGCCATTCCACATCTTTTGCCTGGCTGAGGTATTTTACCAGCGTTTTATCGTCATAGGCAGGCAGGTAAACCGTATAATGCCCCAGGTTGGTCGGCTCCAGTTTACGGATATCGCTCCTGATCACAGGTGTATGAATAAAATCATCATACTTTTCAAAATGGAAACCAATATGATGCGTGGTTGGCGAATAATACTTGAATAGCCATTCTGCATAATTCCACTTAGCGGGTCGCGGTGTTTTTTTTGAAACAAAGGAGCATTGGTGGCTTAGTGAAACTGATTCTAACTTCTGCACCCGGCATGCCCAGGCACTTACCGGTTCAAAGTCATTAATTATGAGATCGTACTGCTTTAATGGCAAATGATGCACATCATGCCACAACTGGCGCAGGTTCATCAGCTTAAATGTAGCCCACCTATCTACCCCGCCTTTGGTGCCGAAAACGAAACTAAAACCATGTAAACGATACTTCAAAGGCTGCGATAATGACACCTCTGCCTGGGTGCCACTCACCAGCAGATCAAGCTCGCCGTATTGTTGTAAGAGGGGAACAATTTCGCGTGCACGACTAATGTGCCCGTTGCCTGTTCCTTGTATAGCGTAGAGAATTTTCATTCTGATAGTTGGAATGCCGGAATATTGAAATGTTACAAGGTTGTCCGCCGTTCTAACAATCAACTACTCATGCTTTCAAATTAAGTCAAAATATTGCAGTGGTGAAAGGTTTTTAAATGAGACATTAATAATCTCCATGAACTAAAGGCAGATTTTGGCTAAAGCCATTGAAATTGTTTTTCTAATTATCCGTTGGCTTAAGCCAACGCAATGAATAAAAGATCTGGGATGAAATATGATTCATTGCCGTCCCATTTATGGAACGGTTATATTAGCAATGAGGAGTGGCTTTAGCCAAAAAATATGCGATAGTCAGTCTGCGACTCATCCTGCCAACTTAATCCAACTCAATCAACTTATTCAACCAATCAACTACCCGAGCCAACTTTTCAACAAAGATCAATAAGCTTCCTGTTTAAAGCGCTCCAACAAAACACGCACATCCAGTTTGGCATCCAGATCTTCTGCGTCAGTTTTATCATCGTCGTCATGGTCGCTTTTAAAATTAGCAGGGTCATATTTAAATATGGTCCACTCACGGTTATTGTATTCAAGAGCAGTTAAACTCTCCACCCAGTCGCCTGAATTAAGATAGATTACAGAACCCGGTTTATCTGAAGATTTAATTTCCCTGATTTCCGCATGGTGAATATGGCCGCATATCACATATTGATAGTCTTTTTCAACTGCCAGGTCGGCGGCTGTTTGCTCAAATTGGTTGATAAACTTTACCGCGTCCTTAAATTTTGCTTTAATCTTTTGCGAAAAACTCATCTTCTCACGGCCAAGCTTAGTCAGCATCCAGTTAGTAAAACTATTTAGCAGGATGAGAGAATCATACCCTACCGCACCCAATTTGGCCAGCCATTTGGAGTGCTGCATTGTTACGTCGAACACGTCGCCATGGAATATCCACGCTTTTTTTCCGTCGATAGTTAAAACGACTTTATTTTTTAATGCCAAAGATCCCAGGTTAAAATCGGCAAATTTACGCAGCATTTCATCATGGTTGCCGGTGAGGTAGTATACCGGTACGCCATCAGTCACAAATTTTAAAATACGGCGAACCACCTTCATGTGAGCCTCGGGCCAATACGATTTGCTGAACTGCCAGATATCGATGATATCGCCGTTCAGGATCAGCATTTTGGGCTTTATACTCTTTAAATATTTCAGGAGTTCTTTGGCGTGGCAGCCATAAGTGCCCAAATGCACATCGGATATAACTACTATATCTACTTCGCGTTTTGCCATTAAAATTGAGGGGATAATTTGCCGCCCGGTGTTTTCCGCCGGTGAATGATTGATTGGATTTTTTGACGATTATTCGTCGTCATCATCTTCGTTAACTCTTAGTTCATAGGGGCTTACATAGAACATACCTACCAATAAAAGCAACCCTACAACAATCAGATATGCATACTCGAAATTCATACTGGTGTTATTTAACAAATGTCAGCAATTCAAATTATCTGAACGTTAAGACTCTGTTAAATAAAAAAGGTTTCATCGGCCCTGCAACTTTTTTTCCACACGGTCAAGTTGCTTCAAATGATGTTCGGAGTGAATGAGGATAAACTTGAGCCATTGTTTGGCATTCAGCATACCCATACGCGGGTGCCGGATGCGTTTATGTTTGGAAGAATTGCGGATAAGTGGTGTAATTATGTCCAGGCGCTTACGGCATTTGATGATCAGGTTCCTCGCCTCCTCTTTGGTAATATTCCGTACCGGGTTCTTTTCAGCCAACTCTTTTGGCGTGTTTACCCTGAACGGCGGGAACCGGCCAAAAGACAATACCATCAGGCCGATAAATGTTCGGCCTTTATTGGTGGGGGCACAATTATTCAATGTGCATTTTTCGACCGCGATAGTAGAGCCCAGGTTAGCCTGTAAAATATGGGAATAAACTTCGGAGTACGACCATCCGCCGCCAGGAGGCGTCACCATAAAAAGGTCGTCGGGGATAGCATCCAGCCGGTTGCGGTAGATATACAATACTTCTTCGATCTTTTTACGGGTCTCTCCGATGTTCATGATGTACCAAATATCGAATTTCGAATGTTCAATTTCGAATTAAATAGACGGCTTATTTTTATGCTACTCCACTTTGTAGCGATACAACTGCCTGCCTATCTCACCGTTCCCATCTATTCCTTCTATAATAACCCGGTATGTTCCATGGCCATCAGCATTGTAAAACTCAAAGGATGCATTCCCTTCTTTATCCGTCACCAGGTCTGGTTTCCAGTAAACGGTAGTTCTTAAATCTTGATGATTGTCATTTTCCGGTGAATGCTCATATTTTGGCGAATAAAACTCCCTTGATTTATAAAACCCGTTAAAAGGAAATTTAATTAGTCCCGGCGTCAATGTTACAGTTTGACCAGGGCTTAATCCACGGCGCATGGTTACAATAAGTGCCCCACCTGCAGCATTGGTTCCATAAAGTGCCAGGTATGATGCGCTTGTTAATGCCTCTATACTATAAATATCCTTTATATTGATAAGATCAAAAGGTCTTTGATCCTGGTCATACGGTACGCCATCAATAAATATTTTTACTGAAGGAGGGGGAGGAATCAAACCAGCTTTTCCCTGGCCAAGACGCGCACCTGTACGTATGAGATAAATTTTCCCATCTTTAGACATCATGCCGGGTAACTTTCCATACAAACAGGTCAGATCTATACAATTTACCAGTTCGTCGCCCATAATTATAAAATTGGCATTGCCGGGCCCGTTCATATTAGCCGAGTGAGAAAGATCCGGCTTGGGTTTCGGTTTATAGCCTTTGATATTCACTTGCTTAAGTTTTACTCCACCATGTGCATTCTCGATAAAATTATGCTCCATTAAATCGGCTACTTTTTGCGGAATAGTATCATTTGTGATGATGTTGCGTGAGAACAATGGCATTGCTTCAGATTGTTTCACGGCAATGGTCACATTCTGCGGCTTATTATTCTTTTTTGCCTGGAGGATCATCAGCGGAGTATCGGTCACAAAAAGATCTGTGAATTTAAACTGGCCTCTTTTGTCAGTTGTAGTATCCAGCAACAGGTTATCTTTATTATCAATAAGGATCATATCTTCATCCGGAACAGGCTTTCCAGCGGTGCTTTTTATCATTCCTTCCAGTTCCAATGATCTTTCGGCCTGATAGGCCATTACCTGTTCAGCTTTGCTATTGATAACTTGCTTCCACTCAAACCGCCGATAACCTTGCGTAAGCATCAGCAGATCCATGTTATCATTAACTTCTTTGGAATCACCGCTGAAATAATAATTAGGCTTTTCGATATATCCCCTTAGATCAGATGTCAGCAGCAGGTCGGTCAATATCGTATGCTCAGAATCTTCGTCAACCGGAACCTGGTTGTCATCTACCACCGTTACCGAAAAATGCCCGTTTACCGCCCTATCATTTTGAGCTGCATTAAAGCTGATCTTTACTTTTTCCCGTTTTGTATAAGCAAGTTTATCGCTTGCAATTTTTAATGATAAAAGATCAGGCTTTTTGATAAATAATAATCGTTCGCTCAAAGGTTCGCTATTCGCAGAAAACAAAGTGATCCGGGCAACTCCTGAGTGTAATGAGGTTGTTTGAATATTTATTGTTGTTACCTGGTCTTTCAGCTTTGCCGCATACGACATCACTTCGCCTCCTGAATAAAGCAGTAAAGTAAAATCTTTGCCTTTGTTATCGGAATAATAAGATTTACTTGCGTTAATCGTAACTTGTGTTTGGTTGGACGGACCAGTGGCAGCAGACAGGGCTATGCCTTTATTCTTCACCCGGGGAAGGTCAAAGCTATTCCGCGTGCCATCGGCGTAAACCACTTCTGCCCGGTACGATTTATTTTCGCGGGGCTCAAGATAAAAATAGCCCATACCCAGGTGCTGGGACGCAAAGGAGCCAACCTCATTATTATCATTGTCCATTATCTTCCCTTTCACATTTACCCCCAGGCCATTCACCCCAATCGCTTTAAAGGCTATTTTTGAACGGACCGACGCCAGCAGGTCGCCCCCTTCAGGGAAAAATTGGATATCTATTTTATTGGCTGTGTTTTGTACCGGCCTGTTCGCCGCGGCAATATTCTTCCTAACCGCTGTAATGGGTATTATTTTGTCAAAATATCCGGCCAACTCGTTATTACGCATCAGTTGTGTATAGGCTCTTATTACATAATTGCCATTAGGTAAAGAATCCGGCAATGCAAATTCTCCCCACGCCAGGCCATTCGCCAATCTTAGCTTGATGGATTGATCGATATGAGTTTGAGGATTTATCAGATCAACATGCAACACGCTGCTCAGTTGCGATAACAGGTGCGATTCGTTTTGCGTAACATAAGCCTTAAAATATATGGTATCTCCGGCCGCATAATAAGGTTTATCGAAATGCAGGTAAGCTTTTTCTGTAACATGCGTGGTAAAATAATTAGTGAGCTTGGAAACAACATTTCTTGTTACCAGGCTGTCAGCATGTCCTTCGTCATCAGATGGTTCATAGTTTAAGGGCAGTAATTCCGCAACCCGTTTGTGTGCCCAAACGCCGTCAAAAACCAGGCTGTTTGGGTTAGTAACTCCGCCGTTTGCATCTATAAAGGCAAAGGGTTGTGTGAAATTTATAATTGTTGATCCCGTATTCCCGGGCTCCAGGTGCACACTGTTATAAATGCGAAAGTGGCGGCTCTTGCTATAAGTAATATATACCCCATCATTATCGCAGGTAAAAGGATACAATCCAGACGAATCGGCGTCTCTGAGGATCTCCTCTTTGGCAAGCGGAAAATGCATCAGCGTTGGGAACGATTGAGGCAGTTTCGACTTTTTTGTCCAGTACGCTAAAGAATCCTTTCTATGCGGAATATTTGAACCTGCGTTTTGATAATAGTTAAGCTCGGAATCGATAACCCGTTGATCGGGCCGTTGAGGATTAGGTTTCACAGCAATCTGATACACCCTGAATCCTTCCTGATCCATATTGTTTTTCAACAGGGCCCTGAAAAAATGCATCGCTGAGTTTTCATAAACTTCTTGCCGTTTCGCTTCCCAATCCGCCACTTGTGATCGCTTGCCAGTCATCTCCTTAAAAAATACAGAGCCATCATAATGGATCTCTTTGTTATAGATATCCTTATTGTTCAATGTAAAGTTGGTGACGATATATTTTAAGGTATAACCGAGGGCATTATTCTCGATTGTCAAAAACCCGTCGGAGGAGGCTGTCAGGATACCTTTTTGACGATCGTAACTAAAGCTGAGCACCTCCGGGTTAATGATCTTGCAATCCCTGGCGTTGTCCGAATTCCCCAGAAATTCATCCGTGAACCATTCAAGGTACCGGTCCCTGTTTGGGTCGACTGTGATCTTAACTTCCTTAAGAGCGTTGGTTTTAGCTTTGATCGCGATATCAGGCAATACCACATTGGCGTTTCCTATAATTATATCTTGATGATAAGCCTCGAAGCCAACCATTGAAACTACCAACTCATATTTACCCGGCTTTACATTGTTAAGACGAAAAGTGCCATCAGGCGCCGACTGCTCGCCTATTGTAGCATTAGTCAAAAAAACGCTGGCATTGGGTATCGGCCCTTTATCACTTTGGTCAATTACTTTTCCTGAAATAGAAACCTGGGCCACGCAATAAAGTGGCAATAGGAAAATGAATAAAAAAAACGTCCTCATAGGGGTTAAGATTAGGCACTATATAGTTACCCATTTTTTAATTAAAAATCAAATAGTCATTTGATTTGCCCTATAAGAGTGTTCTGAGTTCTTTAAGATGTGTGATCTGCATTGGCACATCGTGGGGTTTGTCCAACCCGGCAGGATTAAAATAAATTGCGTCCATACCAAAGTTCAGCGCGCCGTATACATCAGCTTCCAGGCTATCGCCTATCATCAGGCTTTCTTCTTTAGTCGTTTGGGCAAGGCTGATAGCGTGTTCAAAAATCGCCCTGTCAGGTTTATTTGCTCCCACAATTTCTGATATGATCACGTACTGAAAATAGCCACTCAAATTAGTATTGCTAATCTTTATCCCCTGTGATTCGCTGAAACCATTTGAGATCAGGTGCAGTGTGTATTTCTCCTGAAGATATTGCAGCGTTTCATGCGCGTCAGGAAAAAGGTTGGTTTTTGTTGGGCATATGCGTACATAATCATCTTCAAACCCTACCGGGATCACATCCGGGTGCATGCCCAGATCAAGAAATGTTTTTTTAAAGCGTGCCTCGCGCAGTTGCTCTTTGGTTATCTTCCCCGTATGATATTCGGCCCAAAGCTGGTGGTTATTACGGGTATATGTTTCGATAAACAGATCAGCAGAATGCAGACCCAATCCCTTTAATCCGTAAATACCATACAACTCGTGCAAAGTTTCTTCGGCATTCTTATCAAAATCCCAGATGGTATGATCGAGGTCGAAGAAAATGTGGCGGTATTTTATTTCGGATTTCGGATTTTCGATTTCGTAATGCATTTATAAAAAATATATTTACTATTTTGAATTACTAACTGCATGCAAAATTATCATTTGAGAATAAACTACCGGCGATTAGTCATATTAATCCTGGTGATTATGACTTTATCATTTGTCTCATTCTTTATAGCTGTCGCTGATGAAGAAAACGGCGCAAGCAATGGAATATTCGCAAGTCATGGAATACTTGTTCAATCAGCTAAGTGGATTTGTACAATTACTATATACCCGACCAGGTTTTGCATACGATATCCGGCACTTCAGCATTTTTGGACTTTTTTTATCGCAGCTGTATTTGGAATTATGCTCGACAGTATTATAATTGAATTGCTATTAACTTTATTCTTGGGACGAAAATCACCCATTCAAAGTCAACATAAATAACAGTAACTGCGATATAGATTTCCTATATTTTTTCACCAAACGACAGATCCCCAGCATCTCCCAATCCCGGAACGATATAAGCTTTTGAGGTCATTTCCTCATCAATAGCGCCGAGCCACAAATGGGCTTTGGGTAGATTGGCTCTCACATGCTCCACGCCTTCGGTGCTGGCTATCACTGCGGCTATGTGCAACTCTTTAATATTATACTGAGCGATCAACTCCTTACACACCATCACTATACTTTGCCCGGTGGCCAGCATTGTATCGCAGATGATCACCGTTTTCCCCTCCAGGTCGGGGGCCGAAATATGATCGATATTGATAACGAAGGCGCCCGTCTTTTTCACTTTCCTGTAAGCCGTTATAAATGCCGATGCCGATTTATCAAAAAAATTCATAAATCCCTGGTGAAAAGGGAGGCCGGCCCGCAGGATAGTAGCTAACACCGGGTAGCTCTCCGGCACTTCTACAGTTGCCGTACCCAATGGAGTTTGCACCTCAACCGGAACATATTTCAGCTTTTTGCTGATCTCATAGGCCAATATCTCGCCCATACGTTCCTGGTTTTTCCGGAAGCGCAGTCGGTCCTGCTGGGTAACAACATCCCGCATTTCGGCCAGGAACTGGTTACCTATGGTGTTGGTTTTATTGAGTACAAAGAGCATGGGGTTAGAGATTAGATGTTAGTGATCAGTCCGAAGGACTCCTTCGGAGAGATTAGTTGGTCTGACAATAATAACTAAATGCTTCTTTAAATTTATTAATCTTTATCTGCTTCTACTACTACAATAAATAAATGCATTGCATGTTTTAATTCATTTAAATTTCCAATCATTTTATAATTATATCTGTTTCTAATTCCTGCTGACATAAGGCTGTCATCCACACATAATAGTTTTGGTCAAACATTCCGAAACTATGAAAACGCTTAAAAGATTTTTAACCGACGATTTGCTTGCTGTGAGGCTGCCGATGTTTTACACGCAAACCATACACACTATTATTCGTATTTTTGTAATAATCTATGGATTTTAAATTAACCTCTCAATATCAGCCTACCGGAGATCAGCCCGAAGCCATCAGGCAACTGGTGGAAGGCGTACAAAACGGCGATCCTTTTCAAACCCTGCTCGGTGTTACCGGGTCGGGTAAAACGTTTACGGTTGCCAATGTTATTGAGCAAACGCAACGACCGACGCTTATACTAAGCCACAATAAAACATTGGCGGCCCAGTTGTATGGCGAGTTCAAGCAGTTTTTCCCTGAAAATGCGGTGAACTACTTTGTATCCTACTATGATTATTACCAACCGGAAGCATTTATTCCGACTACGAATACTTATATAGAAAAGGACCTGCAGATAAATGATGAGATCGAAAAATTGCGTTTGCGTACAACATCGGCATTAATGTCTGGCCGCCGGGATGTGATTGTGGTGTCGTCTATTTCCTGCATCTACGGTATGGGTAACCCGGAAGACTTTAAGGATTCCGTTTTCAAATTCGCTGCTGGTACCCGCATTAGTCGTAATGCATTTTTACATCGACTGGTGGAAATATTATATGCCCGTACAACCGCCGATTTTAAACGCGGAACTTTCCGTGTAAAGGGCGATGTGGTGGATATTTATCCTGCATACCTGGATTATGCCTACCGTGTATCTTTTTTTGGTGATGATATTGAAGAACTAAGCTCTTTCGATCCGTCCACCGGGAAAACGATGGAGAAGATGACACACATGGTGCTTTTCCCCGCCAATTTATATGTAGCCCCGCGTGAGCGCTTCACCCAATCGATCTGGGCCATACAGGAAGAGCTGGAAATGCGCAAACAGCAATTTATTGACGAAAAACGTTTCCTCGAGGCAAAACGACTGGAAGAAAGGGTTAACTACGATCTGGAAATGATCCGTGAATTGGGTTATTGTTCTGGCATCGAGAATTATTCGCGGTTCTTTGATGGACGTAAGCCCGGCGCAAGGCCATTCTGTTTATTAGATTATTTCCCGGATGATTACCTGATGGTGATTGATGAGAGCCACGTAACCGTGCCACAGATCAGGGCCATGTATGGGGGCGACCGTTCCCGCAAAATATCTTTGGTTGAATATGGCTTCCGTTTACCGGCAGCATTGGATAACCGTCCGCTTAACTTCCAGGAATTTGAAAGACTGGCACCTCAAACGCTTTATGTAAGTGCAACGCCGGGTGATTTTGAATTGGAGAAATCAGATGGTGTGGTAGTTGAACAAGTTATCCGACCTACTGGGCTCCTTGATCCGGTAATTGATGTTCGCCCTGTGATCAACCAGGTGGATGACCTGCTGGAAGAAGTGGATAAAACCGTAAAAATGGGTGACCGGGTATTGGTAACCACGCTCACCAAGCGTATGTCTGAAGAATTGGCCAAATACATGGACCGACTGGGCATCAAATGCCGCTATATACACAGTGAAGTAAAAACCCTCGAACGGGTAGAAATTTTAAGGGGGTTAAGGCTTGGTGAGTTTGATGTGCTGATCGGTATCAACTTGCTGCGCGAGGGCCTGGATCTTCCTGAAGTATCATTAGTAGCTATTCTGGATGCCGATAAAGAAGGTTTCCTCCGTTCGGAGCGATCATTAATACAAACTATCGGTCGAGCTGCGCGTAATGACCGCGGGCGGGTGATCATGTATGCCGATAAGATCACGGATTCGATGCAGATCACGATGGATGAAACCAATCGCCGCCGCGAAAAGCAGATCAGCTACAATACCGAGCACGGCATTACCCCGAAAACAGTTGGTAAATCCAGGGAATCTATACTGGAGCAAACATCTGTAATGGATTTTGTTGGTGGCGTACAAAAAGCTTATGTGGAAGCGGATAGTATATCATTGGCCGCTGACCCTATAGTTCAGTACATGACCAAGCCGGATCTGAAGAAGGCTATCGACAATACCAAAAAAGAAATGGTAGCCGCCGCAAAAGACATGGACTTCCTGCTGGCAGCCAAACTCCGCGACGAGATGTTTGCGCTGGAGAAAATGATGGAAGAACGGTTTTGATGTGCAAATGCGGTTTGGATGTGCAAATGCGTGGATGTGCAGATGTGCAAATGATTAAAAAGAATTCTAACAATCCATCTGCACATTTACTCATTTGCACATCTGCACATTGTTAACATTCACAGATTTGTAAAAACCATCTGCATATCCGCACATTTACACATCTGCATATTAAGTCGTTGTAACAATTATAAGTCTGGCTCGTCAATAAAAAAACACATCAGCAATATGTCATAAGTACGATGATTTATCATACACAAACATTTTGTTCGTTAATAGCTTATATTTGTAATCCAAAATTGTAATTCAATGTATTTCATTCGCTTCCTGCTAATAGCTATACTTGTTCTATACGTCATTCGCTATATTGCTCGTTTGTTATTGCCTATGCTTTTTCAAAGCCTGGTAAATAAGGCACAGCAACAAGGTCAGCAACAACAACAATACCGTCGCCCGCAAAATCAGCCTGATGAAAAAGTGAAAGTGGATTATATCCCGCAAAGCAAACAACAGGTACCTGATTCGGCAGGCGACTTTGTAGATTACGAAGAGATAAAATGAGGGATCCTAACGAGTTACCTACCGTATTTAAGCGCAGGCATTTCGGGACGCCGGCCTCCTTCACTATTATTACAACCAACTATATTATAGTAGCGGTCGGGTTAGCTATTTGCACTTCCAACCATCATATCCATTGGTTCTTCTGGGTTATCTTCGGGCTATTGGCTGCATACAATGCTTTCAGCCTCTATAAAAACTGGGAAGAGTACGATAAGGTTTCGCTAACTGCCTATATCATTGGTGCTGCGGGCCTGCCGTTGTTATTTCTAATGTTCTGACAGGTCAATTTGATTTAGCTTTGCTAAACAGCATCTTACTACGATACTTCTTTCTGACTTCCCGACTTACACTTACTTCCCGACTAATTAATAATAATTCCTTTTCTCACTCAAATTTCTATTTTTGGGGATTGTATTATCACATTCAAAAAAATAAATGAATAACTGGTTCAAGAAAAATAGCGCACATTTTGTCGTTATCGCAATATTATTAGCTGTTTGTTTTCTTTATTTTACCCCTGCATTCCAGGGCAAAACCCTCGGCCAAACTGACGTAATAGGTGCTCAATCGACCCAAAAAGAAATTAATGATTACCGTGCGCGCGATACCACCATTCTTTGGACCAACCAAATATTCGGCGGTATGCCCGTATACCAGATATGGGCACGCTATCCAAGCAATATTACTACCTGGTTAGTTCAGGGTGTGGTAAATGCTTTCCCCGATCCCCTTTACAATATATTTCTTTTAATATTCGGAGCTTATTTCCTGTTTACAGTTCTTAAGCTTAACCCATGGCTGGCCGCTGCAGGATCTATTGCTTTTGCTTTTTCATCCTATAATATCATTTTGCTGGTAGCCGGGCACTCTAACCAGGCTTTTGCCATATCGTTTTTTGCACCGATACTGGCAAGTATTATACTAACTTTAAGAGGGCGATATTGGCTCGGCGGATCGTTGACCGCACTATTCCTAGCTATGGAAATAAGGGCCAACCACGTCCAGATGACCTATTATTTGCTAATTATCCTGCTGATACTTATCGGTATTGAATTATATCACGCTGTTAAGGCCAAAGCAACCCAACCATTCTTAAAAGCAATGGCTTTTTTAGGTGGCGCAGCACTTATTGCTTTAATGGTAAATGCATCATCATTATGGAGCACTTATGAATATGGAAAGGATAGTATACGGGGAAAATCGAATTTAACACAACACGCTACCGAGCCGAGCAATGGCCTTGATAAGAAATATGCGTATGAATATAGCCAGAATGCAGGTGAAACCTTTACTTTCCTGGTGCCTAACGCTTACGGCGGCGAAACCGGTCTTTCATCGCTTGATCTGCAAAATTCCGAATTAAACAAAGCCCTTGTAACCGCAGGCGTTCCGCAGGAACAGGTTCCTGCTGCTTTGCAACAACTGGCCAGCATTGGCTTGCGGCTTAATACTTTTTGGGGTGATAAACCATCTACGAGCGGTCCGCATTATTTTGGCGCAGCAATTTGCTTCCTGTTCATCTTTGGCCTATTCGTTGTAAGAAGCCGAGTTAAATGGTGGTTGCTGGCATCAGTTGTTCTGACCATTCTATTATCCTTCGGTTATTCGTTCCCTTATGTTTCAGATCTTTTCTTTAATTATTTCCCGCTATATAATAAGTTCAGGGCTATCGAATCTGTGCTTTCTGTAACAGGGTTATGTGTTCCGATACTTGCTTTGTTAGCACTTAACGAAGCTGCAACATCAAAAGACAAAGCCGGGATATTAAAAAAACTGAAGCTGACCTTTTATATAGTAGGTGGTCTCACACTGATACTGATCGTATTCCCCGACCTGTTCCTTAACTTTAAAGCGAGTGATCACGCAACAGTGATAAAAGAGTTGACCCAGGTGCTTAAAGGCGACAGTGGCAATGCTAATGTTATAATGAGTGCTTTGGTACGAGATCGCCAAAGTCTTGAACGCGCCGACGCTATCAGAGCGATGGTGTTCTTAGCTATCACCTTCGGTATATTGTTTGCTTTCATCAAAGAAAAGATCAATGTTACGGTGTTGTCTGTTGCCTTCCTTGCGTTAATACTTGTCGATCTGTGGCAGATTGACAAACGCTACCTGAGAGAGGATAGTTTTGCTGATAAACAGGATATAACCGCGCCTAAACCGCGGGATGTGGATCAATTTATTCTAAGAGATACCGATCCGGATTTCAGGGTACTTGACCTGACGCAAGCACCAAAATTCGACCTCACTACGCCATTTTTCCATAAAACTATCTGGGGTTACAGCGCAGCGAGAATGAAGCGCATTGACGAGATCATTGATAATCAGTTCTCAAAATCGCTCAATCACGATATCGTAGATATGTTCAATGTGAAATATATCATTACACAGGATCCTAAAAATGGTAACCTGAGCATGGTACGCAACGAAACAGCTTGCGGACATGCCTGGTTTGTGAAAGACATAGAGTATGTTAAAAACTCAGACGATGAGATGAAGGCAATCACTGCTTTTTCGCCAAAAGACAAAGTTATTATTGATCAGAGCTTTAAGAATCAGATAGAACAAGCCAAACCCCAGATTCCAATCAATGGAACCATAACGCTTAGCAGGTATTCACCTGATTATATGGTTTACCAAAGCAGCAGCAGTACCAATTCAGTTGCTGTATTTTCTGAAGTTTATTATGACAAAGGCTGGAAAATGTACATTGATGGCAAGGAATCCCCATATTTCCGGGCCGACTACACTCTGCGTGCTGCTGTGATTCCGGTAGGAAATCATACCATCGAATTTAAATTCCACCCGACTTCTTACTACGCTGGCGAGAAAATTTCATTAGCGGGTTCTATACTATTAATCCTTGCTTTAGGCGGAGCGATCTATACCGGCATCAAAAGAAAACCGGAAGACGAGAAGAAGGCTGCGTAAGCTTTTAATTTGAAAATATACCATAGCGATGGATTTTAAATTCATCGCTATTTTTTTGACACTTAATGTCATTGCGATGAACGGCCTGCGGGGGTGAAGAAGCAATCGCGAACTATGCATCTCCACCCTGTAAAGTACGCGATTGCTTCGTACCTCGCAATGACAATTGTTTTCAATCGTTCGTCCTTTTATGCTTTAACCAATAAGTCCCCAGGTTAAAAGCAATCACTAAATGATAAAACACCGTTAACAGAGGTCCGTAGTAATGTGACATAATTGCGAAACGCTCTACCAGGCTTTCCCGGTGCCGTTTTTTTGACATACCCCCTACCAGGTATTTGGCTACATAGCCGTCCACTTTGACGATCTTTTTTGCTTTTTTAGCTGCGCGGATGATCCAGTCGATATCGGCACTTAAATGATAGCGCATGCTATAGCGTTCTGTCAATGATCGTTTGATATAGATTGCCTGGTGACTGACGCTCATGCCGTATTTAAAGCTTCGCCAGGTAAACTTTTCAGGCGCTTTATGCCGACGCTGGCCTAAACTCTGGCCATCGTCATTGATCATTTCCGTTTCGCCATAATAGATATCAGCATCTTCGGCCGTTTTGAAAACTTTGGTTACGGTATCTTTTGCAAAGATCTCGTCACCGGAGTTCATGAACAGCACATAGTCGCCGGTGGCCATGTTCAGGCCTTTATTCATTGCATCATAAATGCCATTATCCTTTTCGCTGACTAACTTAATACGATCGCGGTATTTGCGGATGATGTCTAATGTGCCATCGTTTGAGGCGCCATCGATAACAATATACTCGATGTTAGTGTAAGTCTGGTTCAAAACCGAAAGCATTGTCCGCTCAATGTCCCTGGCATTATTAAATACAACGGTAATGACGCTTAACTTCGGTTGAAACATAAAATATTTCTTATTGGAATTAAATAAACCAAATTTAGAATGTCATTTCGATGAGCAGCAGAGGCAGTGGAGTTGGGGCGAAGAGAAACTATTCTCTTGAGCGGTCCGTGTCCCGCCTGCGCGAGCGAAAAATCTTCTGCGCCAGGCATAGTTCGCTTTGCATGTTGTAGAAGATTTCTCCTCACCCCTTTGCTGATCCCACTACGTTCGTCGAAATGACATTGTTTTTTAGTGTTGTTTAGTACCTAATTGTTTATATAGATCAATATGCTTTTGACCGATGATCTTCTCCGAAAACTTATCCATCACTGTTTGCCGGGCATTTTGGTTCAATTGTTTTCTGTCGGGATGATTGATCATCCATTCCATCCCATCGGCAAAACTTTCTGATGAGCGATAGGTTGCCAGGTAACCATTCCTTTGATGCGTCACCATATCCGGGATACCACCAGTCGTGAAGGCAATCACCGGGGTACCACAGGATAAACTTTCCATCACGGTATAAGGTAAATTATCCTCAAGAGACGGTATCAAAAAAGCATCCGCCGCTGCATAACAGGTTGCCAGGTGTTCATCATTGCTGATCTTCCCCAGAAATGTTGTTTTGAATGGAAAATCAGGAAGATTCTTATCATCCCTGTTCCCGAAAACTACCAACTCAACCTCGTCTGCTTTATTGCCCAATCTTGTCTTCAATAATTCAAGGCTTTCCAGCAAATAACTTGTTCCCTTATGCATATCCTTGCGGGATGGCATAAATCCGCTCAGCAAAATAAATTTATCTTCAGGTAAGCCGGATTTCTTTTTAGCCTCTATCTTATCTTGTGGCTTAAAAATATCCGTCTCAAGGGTATTAGGTATTTGATTGATCGACCTATCTTTTAATAAACTGCTTCTAAGTATGGAACCCTGCATCCAACTGCTCGGTGCAATAACATCGAACCCCAACTTTTGGTAAGCTTCGTTTTTCTGCTTCCAGATTCGATGAGAATAATCATCCGGCGATGCGTTTTTCAGCAGGGGGCAATCTCCGCATTCGCGTTCAAAATGATCGCAGGTATAACGCACGTGGCAGCCGCCGGTAAAGGCATTACTGTCATGAAAGGTCCAAACTACGGGCTTGTTCAGCTTTGCTATTTCTGCTATGTGTTTTGGATTTAAAAATCCATGATTGACCCAATGCATGTGGATAATATCCGCATTTTTCACATCCGGGTGATGGATCACCGAACGCCCGAACCATGCAAATGAGAAAGGTGTTTTAACTGCCTTCAGATAGCGTTTGGCCCATACTCTTTCGAGTAATATCGTAGCTGCTGTCCAGGCCTTTTGGAACAAATTTGTGTTAAAGTCACCTATCTGCGGATTTTTTCCGAATTTATAGTGTACAATTATTTTAGAATCAATATTTTGGCTTAATAGTGCACGGTTAAGCCGCATACAGGCACGTCCTGCGCCGCCGTTACCATCGTAGGTATTTAAATGCACTACTTTTAGCATGGTTCAAAAATACATTTATTCGGTTCAAATCAATTTTCACACATGAAAAAACTATACCTGATCCTTTTATCCGCATTGCTGGTTCAAAACCTTACAAAAGCACAAGACAAGGGGGTGTATTTTGCCTCCTACCCTACATTAACGCCCGATGGTAAAACGGTTATCTTCAGTTATGAAGGCGATCTCTGGAAAACCGATCTAAATGTCTCGGCTGCTGTACGTTTAACCGCAATGCCTGGCGAAGAAACCAATGCCCACGTATCGCCTGACGGCAAATGGCTTGCTTTTTCGTCCAATCAGTTTGGCAATAACAATATATTCATCATGCCGATGGCAGGCGGCGACGTAAAACAGCTGACTTTCAGCGATGCTAATGATGCAGCAGATTCCTGGAGCTGGGATTCAAAATCCATTTACTTCAATTCCAATCGTTACAACGGCTTTAGCGAGTATAAAATCGGGATAGAAGGCGGTACGCCAAAGCGCTTGTTCGGCAATTATTTTAATACTATTCATGGCGTAGTGGAACATCCGCTAACCGGCGAATTGTTTTTCAGCAATACCTGGGAAAGTAATTTTTTCTCGAACCGTAAGCATTACAAAGGTGCTTACAACCCGGATATCCAATCATACAATCCGAAAACTAAAGTCTACAAGCAATATACCGATTGGCCAGGCAAGGATTTCTGGACAACGATTGATCAAAAAGGCAATATCTACTTTGTATCCGACGAGGGGAATGAAGAATATAACCTCTACACTTTTATCGATGGTAAAAAGACCTCATTAACCCAATTTCCTACTTCCATTAAAAGACCATCCGTAAGTACCAATGGCGAGAAAGTGGTTTTTGAGAAAGATTATCAGCTGTTTGTATACGATGTTGCTTCCAAACAAACTCAAAAACTGGGCTTCAGCATTCTACGCAACAACGTATTACCAAAAGATAGAGAGTTTAACGTACAGGGAAAAATAGATGCGGTGGATGCCTCGCCCGATGGTAAAAAACTGGCTTTCGTATCCCGTGGTGAACTGTTTGTAAGTGATTTGGAAGGCAAATTCGTCCGCAAGATTGAACGTGGCAATGCCGAGCGCGTGGCCGAGGTTAAATGGTTGCCGGATAGCAAATCATTAATGTTCAGCCAGACTTTGGGTGGCTATTACAACTGGTATACGGTTACCGCAGATGGCTCTGGGACAGAAAAGCAGATCACCAATGAAAAACAAAATAACCGGGCCATTAGCACTAATAAGGACCATACCCAAGGCGTTTATCTGAGTGGCCGCGAGGAAGTAAAACTGATCGACCTGAAATCGTTGGCTATTAAAACCATTGCCAAAGATGAGATCTGGGGGATTGAGAATTCTCAGCCTTATATTTCACCTAACGGCCAATATGTGGTTTACAATGCCCATCGCAATTTTGAGTCAGATATTTTTGTGTATGATATTCATTCAGGCAAAACACTGAACCTGACCAACAGCGGTGTTTCGGAGTCAGAACCTTACTGGTCGCCTGACGGAAAATATATCTATTTCAGCTCATCGCGTCTGTATCCTGACTTTCCTTACGGTGCGCGAGACATTCATATCTATCGCATGCCACTGCAGAAGTTTGACGAAGCTTTCCGTATAGATAAGTTTAACGACCTGTTTAAAGAAGAAAAAGAAGACAAGAAAGACGCGGATACAAAAACCAAAAAGAAACCATTATCTGAGCAACCTTCACCAAAAGCGCCATCGGACATCGTGATCAATACCGAAGACCTGATGAAACGTTTGGAACGTATCGGGCCGGGCTTTGGCGATCAGAGTTCGCCGTATGTGATTCAGAAGGGCGATAAAACGCTGGTATATTTCGCGTCCAATTATGAGGAAGGCAAATGGGGTATTTACAGAACTACATTACAACCATTTGAAGACCCAAAAACAGAGAAAATAACCGGTGCCGATGCTCGTGGGTTCGATATTTCTATGGCGAAGGACAAATATTTTTTAATTGCCCAGGGGAACATCTATACACTCAATATCGACAATACCAAACTGGACAAGGTCGATATCAATTATAAATTCGACCGCGACCTGGAAAGCGAGTTCAGGCAAATGTTTGATGAAGCCTGGGCAGGATTGGAAGAAAATTATTATGATGGCAGCTTCCACAATACCGATTGGAAGAAGGTTCATGACACCTACAGCACTTATCTGCCTTACCTGAATAACCGTGCAGATCTGCGCCTGTTATTGAATGATATGCTGGGTGAGCTTAATTCATCACACCAGGGATTTTACTCCGGGGGCAGTGAAGAAAGCAAGAACCTGCACTACCGGACCATGGAAACAGGCATTGTATTCAGCAATGACGATCCATACAAAGTGGAATCGGTTTTGAAAAACAGCAATGCCGATAAAGCGGAGATCAACGTTGAACCCGGCGACCGCCTGAAAGAAGTAAACGGTGTTACGGTAGACGAAAAGCGCGACCGGAATATCTACTTTACCAAACCATCGCTGGATAAAGAACTACAGCTAACCTTCGATCGTAAAGGGAAAGAGATCAATGTAAAAATTCATCCTGAATCAGGTGGGCAATTTGGAGACGATCTGTATGATGATTGGATCGAGAATAACCGCAAGGTAGTAACTGAGAAAAGTAAGAACCGCATAGCTTATGCCTATATGAAAAATATGGGCTCCGATGCTTTACAGCAGTTCTTACAGGATATGGTGGATGACGCTTACAAAAAAGATGCGCTCATCCTGGATTTACGTTATAACACGGGCGGTAATGTGCATGATGAAGTATTAAAATTCCTGTCACAGCGACCATATCTGCAATGGCAATATCGCGGCGGTCAGCGTAGCCCGCAGCCAAATTTTGCACCGGCAGGCAAACCGATCATCCTGCTGGTTAACGAGCAAACCCTGAGCGATGGCGAAATGACTGCACAAGGATTTAAAGCATTAGGGCTTGGCAAGATCATCGGTACCGAAACTTACCGCTGGATCATCTTCACAACCGGTCGTGGATTGGTGGATGGTTCATTCTATCGTATACCTGCATGGGGATGTTATACTTTGGATAGCAAGGATATCGAGAAGACCGGGGTAACACCTGACATCAGTGTAAAAACCAGCTTTACAGATCGTTTGGAGAATAAAGACCCGCAACTGGATAGGGCGATTGATGAGATTATGAAGCAGTTGAAATGATGATTATCTTCGTAGAGACGCGATGCATCGCGTCTCTACATTTCTTTTAAACCTTATTATGAATACAACCCAGAATATATTTTTGAAATTGTTAGCTGGCATTATCACGTCCGTCCTAATTTACCTAATCGTCAGCACGTTTATAACAAATGATTTCTTTTTATCCATTCAGCCCGGATGGCATACAATAATCTACCCTTTCGGAACACCACTAAAATTCACAGTTATCATTTTAGTATTTACGCTGATTACATATTTACTATTTAAATATGTCTTGAAGGCACTTACGTTAATTTATATAAGGTTTTTTTAAGGATGCTAGCAAACCTGTTGCCAAGACGCGATGCATCGCGTCTCTACATTCCCCGCGCGTTATTAAAAGTATCAGGATTTCTTCACTAAATATTTCGACTGCATTTTGCGCATAAAACGTACACCTCTTTGCAGCAAGTTGCCTTTGCGCTTGCTTAAGAAGTTCCGGATTGCAGCATAGGCTTTTTCGTCTTCTTTGATCTCCGTAGGGAAATGTTTTACCGCTTTCCGGGATATCTGCACGTCGTACATCTTTTCTATGTTGGAATGTACGCCGGTACCATCATGTCCTATATTATTAATGAGGGAATGCGCCGGGTTAAGTGTTAGCCCATCTTTAAGGAATATAGATGCGTACCAGCGTATGGCCCATGAGTTGTTTTTACCGGCTTTGAACTCACGCATCTGTTTCCAAAAGTTCATGGTGCCTTCTATAGAGAAGCGCAGAATGCTTGGTTTGCTGAATTGTTCTGTTAGCTTATCGATATCCGGTTCAAAATGTTTCCAGGCTCTCGCCCAGGTTGCCCAGCCCCAACTGCTTGCTGCGCGATAAAAGAATGTTTCAGGCAGATCTTTTTCTTTCAGATCATACATATAGGCCCCGATATGCATCACTTTATCTTCGTTGGCATAACGGTTAAGCCCTTCGTTAAAATATTGCAAAGTATAAGGCGATGAAAGCAGGTCATCTTCAAAAACGATCACCTTGTCGTACTCATTAACCAGTTTGGTTACCCCGCTGATAATAGAATTGGCTAGTCCCAGATTCTCATTTCTCGCGATCACTTTCACCGACTTAAATCCGGTCACAGCCTTAGCCAGTTGACGTACCTCATCTACCTTTGCTTTATCGGCATCAGTTTTTGGCCCGTCAGAAAAAATGAATAGCCGCGTCTCTTCAGCCAGCAGGTTTTTTTGCAAATAGCTGATAGTGCGGCGCGTATGCTCTGGCCGGTTATAAACAAATAAGGCTATGGGCGCAAGGTTCTGCATTATAATGGATTAGAATATATCTACCTTGTGATCTGCTTTTCTGCAAAGCACCGTGTAAGCATTTGCCAGTTTTTCGCTCGTTTTTTTACCAAACAGGCTCACCAAACCCTTTTTTACTGCATATTCCGAATTGATCTTCAGATCAGTAACAAAGCTCTTTGGTTTCTTTTGGTTGATGTATGTATTAAACTTTGTCACCTCGGGTTCTATCATCGAAGTCAGATCTGCCTCAATTTCAAAACCTTCGGTTTTCAGTAAATATCGTAAGGATGTGGGCGTATAAACATTAATATGTCCGTAGGCTAAAAAATGTTTTATCCGGTTATCTACATCCGCCTTATAATCGCGCGGGACTTCAATAACAAAATATCTGGCCACCCGTTTTAGCTCCCGCAACAATAAACGCTCGTGCTCGACGTGCTCCAGCACATGCGAAAGAATGATCAAGTCGAAGCTATTATCGTCAAAAGGCAACCGGTAACCGTCAAATATCTGAACAGATTTCAGATTGGTTATATTCCGGGTTTTGATATGTTCTACACCGCTTTCCGATATCTCTACCGCATGCAGCTCCGGTGCAAAGTTCTGATCAGCCAATATTTTTAAAATACTTCCGTCGCCTGCCCCTACTTCCAGCACTTTTTTAAAAGAATGACCTTTGCAAACGTCGACTATATGCTGTGCCTTGTATTTAGCGCTTAACATGCGCCACGCTTCGTCGTGTTTTTGATAAAATTCGTCGTAGGCGGTTTTGACGTTATCGCTGGTGATAGATTGCTGCATTTATGTGAAAAGATAAAATAATAGCTAATGGTTTTAACCCGGCGAAAAATTATTTAAATCGCTTTCTAACCTCGTTTCCTAAGCTGACAAATTTAGACGATTCAACCTTTTAAACTCTAAAAACTTTAATTTATTTGCTTTTCACGGTGAACTCCGTACGCCTGTTTAATTGCCTGCCTTCGGGGTTGTCCTGGCCATTCGGAAGCGAATTAGGTGCTATCGGTTTGCTTTTACCGTACCCTTTTGCTATAACCCGGCCTTTATCAATTCCTTTTGAGATGATATAGTCCACGCAGGATTGCGCCCGCTGCTGTGATAGCCTGAAATTATAAGCATCTGCTCCGATAGAATCTGTATGCGAGCTTAATTCAATTTTTATATGCGGATTATCATTCAGTATCTCAACAATGTTATCCAGGGCGATTTTAGATTCAGGTCGCAGGCTCGCCATATTGAAATCATATAAGATATTTTGGATGATTATAGGCTTATCGATTTCAAACGACTCCAGGCAAATATCATGGCTAAAAAGTGTATCCACGGATTTTTTTATAGATACTGAAACAGTTTTTGTAAAGTATCCATCTTTTTCGAATACCAGGCTGTATGAATGCCCGGTAGCTACTTCAAAAGCATAGCGTTCATTTTGACCTGTTTCGGATTGTTTTAAAATCTGTTTTGAGACTGAATCGACTAAACTGACCTTAACACCGGACAATGCTTTGTGGGTGTCACAGTCGGTCAATAATCCTGAGATAAATTTTTGTTTAACCCTTCCCTCGAATAAATTCATGCAGCAATCCGACTCACGGTCAGAGCTGATATAAAATTTGTTCCTATCTTCCGGGTCGGCATAATAATACAGATCATCTTTTGATGAATTTACAGGATATCCCAGGTTGACCGGAACCGACCACTTGCCCCCGTTTTCATAACTCTCAAAAAAGTCAAATCCACCCAACCCAACAAAACCTTTTGAGCTATAGACAAGTCTTCCGGTCACATTATCATAAAACGGCGCTTCCTCGTCAGCGGGGGTATTTACAGTTGAACCCAGATTGACCGCGTCCAAAGCATCCCCATTCTCGTCTACATTACTTACCCAGATATCGTAACCGCCCAGTCCTCCGGGCCTATCCGATACAAAAAACAAGCGTCTTCCATCACCGGTCACGAATGGCTGAAGTGCGTTAAAGCCATCAGTATTTATTTTGGCGTTGAGTTTTTGAGGTGTCGACCATGTATTGTTCCTCAAATCACTGTGATAAATAGCCAATAAGATCTTGCTTCCTTTTTTATACCATCCCGTAAGATACATTCTCGTTCCGGATGCATTGAGTGAAGGCGTTCCGTATTCTATACCATTTTTATCGTCAGCATTATTAAAATTCACTGCCGTTGGGGTTATCACATTTTGTGAAGCGGTATAAACACGATTCAAATGCTGCTTGTTACTCCCCGAAAACCTTGATGATGTAAACCAATAATTACCTGCATTTTTTACAAGCGCATAGTCCCCGTCATCAGCATTCCATGCCCCGTCCATTTTATTGATCTGTACAGTTGCCGGTTCCTGGTGCTGTTTCTTTGCAAACAGGCAGTTTTCAATTTCCTTTTTTGCCAGATCAGAAAATGTCTTATCCCCTTTATAAGTCGAAGTAAATTGTTGCAGCTCTTTTATCGACAAATCAAAATTCTTATTGGCCCTTAAGGATACGCCATACCAAAGCCGCGCCAGGGGATAATCTGACTGCCAATTTTCGATGACCGCTTCATACCATTTTTCAGCTTCCGGATAATTTTGATACAGCCGATAGGATTCAGCTAATTGGTAAAAAATGTAAGGCCGCTCCTGGCTGATTTTTTCTTTTGTCGTCTTGCCACTGGAGTAGAAAGGTATTTTTGCGCGCGAAGTTTTTTTGCCTTCTGCCAGTTGTTTGTAGTAATAGGCGGCTTCGTAATAGTTTTTGTTTTCAAAAGCTTTATCAGCCAAACCCTTAAAAGTACTATACTGGGCAAAAGCCCCTATTGGTACAATTAGCATGAAAAATATAAAATATAATTTTCTCATGATTTGGGGTTTAGAACCTGGGGCATATTGGCGCAGGCCCTTTAAAATGCCTCTTGAAAACATAACTCACTGATAGTTCAAATCCACCTTGCCCGCTTGTAGCCGTATTTAATGCTGATGTATTAAAATCGTAACTGACACCAATAATGAGGCTGTTGATATGATAACCAACATCCGCTACAGCCGCATCCTTGATACGGTACATACCGCCGAGTATCAATCCCTTATCATCCTCAAACTTAAGTTCTGAATAGGCGCCCAATGCCCTTATCTGATTTTTTTGCTGGCTGATAAATATGGCATGCGGCGTTATGTCAAAATTGTCAGAAGCCTTAATACGTACCCCTCCGTGAAGTGTATAGCGCATGGGTAGCCTGGAATTTATACCCTGAACAGCAAACGGATCTTTGGCACCGGTAAGATGGGCAATACTGACACCACCAAATAAATTGGCATTGCTTTCAGGGTCATCATTATAATAAAATACGCCCGCACTTGCATCAAATACTATAGCACTCGTATTGGCAAAGTTTTCAAAGCTTGGCATTGTAGGGTCATAACCTGTTATTGGGTTATATTGATCATCCAGTTGCAGTTTGCTGGGATCAAAACTGCGATTGATCAAACCGGCCTGCAAACCAAAATGAAGTTTTTGGTTACCATCTTCGGATATGGTTATCCCGTAACCAAATGACCCATACGCAGCAAAATAATTGTATCCCGCTGTACCCGCAGCCTGGTTGATCACGTTAAACCCTACTCCAACTTTATCGGTCGGGCGAAAATCTATTGACACCGCTCCCGTTTTATACCCATTACTAATACCGGCCCACTGGTCCTTGGCATTCAGATTAATTCGCATATCACCGTCAACTACTCCTGTAAGGGCGGGGTTGAGCCATAAAGGATAGGCATAATACTGAGAAAAATGCGGGTCGACCTGAGCCTTCAGTACGTTTATTGCTGCTAATTGCAGCAATACAGCTATAAATATGGTTAACCTTGATTTTTTCACCTTAAAAGAGTAATTGTTCCTTTCTTATTCACCAACAGTCCATCATTCATCGTAGCCTCTAAATAATAGACATATACCCCTACAGGTTCTTTTGTTCCTTTATAGGTACCATCCCAACCGTTTGCCTGATTAAGTGATGTATATAATAGTTCGCCCCACTGGTCATATATAAAAAACTTCAGGCTTCTTATATTGGCACTGTGCACATATACGATATCATTTCTCCCGTCGCCATTTGGTGTAAACGCATTGGGTACGAAAATCTGATCGCCCAAAGGACTTGCCGCTATCCCGGTTACCGCGGTTGAATTGTTGCTTAAGGCACAGGAAGAACCCCCAACCGCCCGCACAACGATAGTAACGCTTTGCTGCGTTTGTAAACCAGAAACGGTATGAGTCAACCCATTGCCTCCGGAACTTGGATCAGTGAATGTCTGGCCGTTATCGATACTAACCTGGTACCCTGTGGCGCCATTTACAGCATCCCATTGAAATGTTACGCTCGATGTGGTTGTTGCACCAACGCTAACTACAGGTGCAGGCAGTGCTTGTATCACCTGCACTTGAACCGGCACGCGTGCAGCCGTGCTGCAATTACTCACGTTATCTGTTGCTTCAGCATAATAGGTAGTTGCGGTATTTATAGCAGGCGTTAAGAATGTAGTGCCTGTAGATAATGGGTTACCTCCCGTCACATTCGCATACCAGGTTATAATAGCATTTGCGTCGGTACTGCTAGCTGTTACCGTTGCACTTGTACCCGGGCAAACTGAGGTACCTTGTGTAGTAACTTGTGGCGGAGCGTTTACAGTAACATTCACAGGAGTGCGCGTAGTGGAAACGCAGTCTCCGTTATTTGCTGCTTCTACATAATAAACAGCGTTTGCCGATAACGCAGGCGTTACGAAATTGGCCCCCGTAAAAATAGAACTGCCGCCTGTAGCCGAACTATACCAGTTATAGGTTAAACCCGCCTGCGGATTTGATACGCTCAATGTAGCCACAGATCCGCTGCAGACAATACCCGGATTATTTACAGACGGTGCCGCCGGAGGGCTGCCCACCGTAACCTGCACGCTTGCCATAGCTGGGCTGGTGCATGTCCCGGTTGTTGCTTCTATATAATAGGTTTGACTGTTATTTAATGCAGGTGTCACGTAACTAACACCTGTAAACAGGTGATTGGTTTTTGCCGGCGAATCATACCAATCGTAAATAACTCCCTGCTGGGGCGACGAAACAGAAAGCGTGGCTGAATTACCGGCACATATCGGAACTACCGATTGTGTTGGTACCGGGGTAGCGGGACTAGCTGTAACTGTTATAGTAACAACATTGCTTATTAGCGGAGTAACACAGGCGCCGGAAGTTACTGTGCGGCGGTAATAGGTTGTCGTATTTAATACAGGCGGATCATAGTCTTTAGCAATAGCTCCGGCTATGTCGTTAAAAGTAGTATTATCTGTAGAACTTTGCCACTGGAAAGCATAAGTATTATTACCCCCGGTTGGCGTGCTCCCGATAATAGCTCCGGGATCGCCATTTGAACAGAAAGACGTAACAGCGGGAGCAGTTATCGCATTATTGGCAACAATCGGAAATACAGATATTGTGATAACATTACTTGTTGATGGCGTAGTGCAAGTTCCCGAAGTTACTGTACGGCGGTAATAGGTTGTTGCATTTAATGCAGGCGGATCATAATCTACCAATGTGGCCCCGGCTATATCTATAAAAGTTGTGCCATCGATAGAACTTTGCCATTGGTACACATAGGTATTATTACCCCCTGTTGGCGTGCTTCCAACGATGGCACCGGGATCGCCATTTGAACAGAAAGATGTAACAGCGGGAGCAGTAATCGCGTTATTAGCAACAGCTGGATATACGGATATTGTAATAACATTACTTATTAATGGCGTAACGCAGGCACCCGATGTTACCGTACGGCGGTAATAAGTTGTTGCATTTAATACAGGCGGATCAAAATTCACTAAAGTAGCGCCGGGTATATCTGTAAACGTTGTACCATCAGCCGAGCTTTGCCATTGGTAAACGTAAGTGCCATCGCCACCGGTAGCTACACCACCGGTAATAACAGCAGGGTCGCCGGTTGCACAAAAAGTGGTTACTGCAGGTGCGGTTATGGTATTACCCGCCAGGGCAGGTTGAACTATTATGCTAATAACATTACTGTTTACAGGTTGGGCGCAAGTGCTTGATACAACGCGCCGGTAGTATATTGTGGCATTGATCACCGGCGGGTCATAGGTTATAGAAGTTGCTCCGGTTATATCCGTAAAAGCGACATTGTCCGCTGAACTTTGCCATTGGTAGGTATAAGTACCACTTCCGCCGGTAGGTGTGCTGGCAGTAATTACTGCGGGGTCTCCATTGGCACAGAATGATGCGACAGCCGGAGCTGTGATAACATTGTTGACGATAGGACCGCCACTAGCTATTGTAAAACTGGCAAGAAAACTATCTGATGTACCATTTATTGCTGTAACATTATCTGTGTTGCAACTGCCGGTGTCAAAATCTTCAGTGCCGCAAAACGCACCGGAAACAAAAATATTTCCGTTTGACGCAGCAATTTCATAACCCAGGTTGGTAGGACAACTGCTGCCGATGGCCCCTGCAGCTATCGGTGTTCCGGATGAGTTAAACCCCGCTATAAGGACTGACCGGCCGCCGGTGTTATTAGTTAAAATACCATCGCTTAAACTCGCCGATATATTAACCGTCCCTGTAAAATAACCGGTAACATAAATATTGTTGTTCGCGTCAACACAAACATACCTTGAATTTACATCGCTGGTACCACTTCCGAAGTTTTCGGCCCACTTTAAGGTGCCATCAGATTGATAACTGGCAACCAAAAGATCGTTCGTGCCATTTGCGGTAAGCGCTGTTCCTGACGGTCCGTTGGCATAAAATTGACCTCCAAAATTGCCGGTGATAATAGCATTGGACTGGTTATCGACCTTAACTGATGATATATTACCTGTACCCGAGCCCGGTAGATATCTCACCCATTTATAAGTTCCATTATTAGTGTAACGTGCAACAAAATTGGAAGTGCCCGGGCTATTAAAAGTCGCGGCAGCATTGCCCGCATAACTAAAGTCTACATTCCCTGCAAAATCACCGTCAACCACGATGTCGTTAGTGTTCTTATCAATCGCAGCATTCACAAGATTTCCTACAGTTAATAGTTGGCCGAGCGGGTGCGCCCATAGAAAATTGCCGTTGGCGTCGTATTTGGCAAAAAAACCCGCCAAAGATCCCTGATCGGGCAATGTACTTGTTGCCGCCGACGGATCCATATCGACGACACCTGTATAGCTTCCGGTAAGAAATACGTTATTTTGATTGTCGGTTACGACATAGTGCCCCCTGTCAATATCGCCGCTACCCATCGATATCGCCCATAAAAACCCTCCGGCCGATGTATATTTAGCTACAAAAATATCATCTGATCCATTTGATGTTAAAGGGAAATTGCCTGCAGGATTGAAATTAACAGTCCCTTGAAATTGACCAGTGACCAATACGTTTCCGGCATTATCTACAGCCATACTATTTGGCTGTTCAAGACCAGCACCACCTACACTAAAGGCCCATATATAATTACCTGTTGTAACACTATACTTGGCAACGTAAATATCCGCATCCCCATTTGACGTGAGTGTTTTACTACCACCTTCTTTTAAATTGAACGTAACAGTTCCCCTGATATATCCGCTTATATAGATATCCCCACTATTATCTGCTGCGATGTTGGAAGCTTTTGAATCTCCGGTTCCGCCGACATCATTCACCCACACAGGCTTAAAATATTGTGCATGAGCGTAGGAGCTCATTAAGATGAAAAGCACAAGAAATATAAGATAAGGCGGTAAAGGTTTTTTCATAAGCCTAAACAATTGTCATCCTTATAGAAAACAGAAGTCGATTTTAAATAAAATAACCCGGGCGATATCCCGCTAAATGCTAAGTGCTTAAAGCCGTCTTTAACTAAAAAATCGATGGCCGGTTTATATTTCTCCCTTTCAGAATCGTCCAGGACGATTACCCCATTCGGTGACAAAGCATCAACTGCCTTTGTAGCGCAATTTACCCTGTCACGTCCATCTACTATGATAATGTCGAACTTTTCTTCCAGCTTAACCGGCATATTGGAATAATCGCCTCCGCGGGTCAGTTCGCTGAAGATCATTTCTGAATTCTCAGGCTTCTTGCTCACTATCTTATCATACCACGCTTTATCGTGCTCCACGGAGACAACCAAGCCTGCATATTTAGCATAAAAGAATGTAGAATTACCTGAACCAAATTCAAAGATGGCATGCTGCTTATTCAACCTCCCTCTGATAAAATCAATAAAGGAATAAGTTACCCAGGGAATAGGGTCGCCTAATTCGTCAACCGGCGACCGGGTATCAAATGCTTTAAACCAACCAATATCTTTCAGATATCCTTTATGATTAAATGACAATAACGATTTCAGTCGTTTAGGCTGACCGAGCACCTGCAGCAATGATGATATTTTACTCAACGTTTATTTATTTTTTGAAACAACGAAATCAAAAATAATGATTTTAACATCATTAAACCCTGTTCTCTTGTTTTTGGTATGAAGACAACAAAAAAAGTAGCTATGCCATACGCTGCTAAAGTGGCATAGGCAGCACCTAAGATTCCATACCTCGGTAACCAAAATATATTTAGAACGATATTTACAATTGCACCTACGCCGGTTCTCAGCATGGATATTTTAGTATAACCTTCTGCGATAAGATACTGACCGCTTGCGCTCCCTAAAAACACAAATACACCTGCCCAAACATGCACTGCCAGTACCGGCGCGCCTGACCAAAATTCCGGGTGCCTGGAATAGGCAAGATGATATATAAATGTGGAGGCAAAGGTCATAAAAATAGCAATTGCCATACTGACAACTACCATCAGGTCATACATGTTTTGCAATCTTTTTTTGTACCTGTCTATATCTGTCCGCCTGGCATTCATGATAGCCGGAAAAACAGATGTTACAATAGCCACCGGTATAAAATACCAGCTCTCGCTTAAATTTGCTACTGTGGAATAAATACCTAATTCGCTTGTTTTTAAATAGATTGGGATCATTACCTGATCGATCTTCATATAAAGAGAAACCAGTATGGCCGAAAAAGCCAATGGCCAGGAATGTTTCAAAAGATAAGTGGCAACCGCCGGATCATATTTCCATTTAGCGAGAGTGTTATGGCTCTTGAGGTAAGATATAATGTAACCTGCTGCAATAAAAACTGCATCAAGCACCAGTGAATAAACAAACCATATTAAAGGCAACTTTAAAAGGATTAATATCAGTTTTATAATGGCAGATATAATATTACCGCTGACATTGATATACATGATCTTTTTCGCCTGCACGTTAGCCTGAAAAAAACTGTCGATAATATTTACAGATTGTATCACCGCGGTGAAGGCTACTATAAAAACATAATGAAAGGGAGTATCAAGATGATTTAGATGATTGGCTACAGTGTATGCAAGGTATACTAATGGAATTACTCCAAAGCCTGCAACTAATCTCATCCAGAAGGATGTCCCTAACAAAGTATCTTTTCGATCAGGGCTATTTAATAGCTCTCGCGTTACAAAACCATCAAGCCCTAGTGCACCTAAAGCCAGGAAGAACGCCATTAAAGCGGTCGGGTAATTCAGTATACCAAATTGCCGGGCTCCCAAGTAGCTGGACAGCGCAAAAGTATTTATGAGAAATTTTATAGCAAGACTCCCAACCCGTGCCAGCATAAGCCATCCAGTATTTTTAAAATACTTTTCGAATGCTTCCTGATCAAATCCCGGAATACCTGGTATGCGCATAGTTGCTGCAAATGTATAAATACTTAACGCACTAAATAATAGCTCACATGCAACTTAATAAACAACGAGAATACTCATTAACCAATGAGTCTCATTTTAACAAATAGCTAATATAAAAATTTAGCAATAATTCATGCGGTTGATTATACTTGTAACGATTTACCTCAAACCTTAAATTCTATGAAAAAAGTCTTAAATATTGCCTTGCCGGCAATCATGATCGCGGGTCTCTTCACCGCATGTACAAAAGAAAGCGCCAATCCGTCAAAAGGAAATTCAGTCGCATTAAACAAAAACCTGGCGCCTGTCCCTTCCTCAGATAACTGGGAACAGTTGCCTGGTACCGGAATAGACATTGCTATTGGTCGAGACGGCAATCATGTGGTCTTTGCAATTAACACAACATTGGTAACATCTACCGGAGGTAACCAGGTGGTAAAATGGGATAGTGTTAATTCTACCTGGAACGCTGTATCAGGAGGCGCAGGTATTAGAATAAGTGTTGATGCCAGCGGAAATCCATGGGTAGTTAATAAGTCGAATTTTATATATAAATATAATGGTAGCACCTGGACCCAAGTGCCCGGTACGGCAACCGACATCGGCATAAGCAATACCAATGGTTCGGTTTATGCGATTAATACAACATTAGTAACGTCTGCAGATTACCAGGTGGTAAAATGGAATCCTACCACCCCCGGTTGGGATGTAGTGCCCAACTGTGCAGGTATCCGAATCGCAGTCGATGGGTCAGGCATGCCTTGGGTAGTAAATAAATTAGGCTCAATATTCAGATATAACGGAAGCTCCTGGACCCAACTACCAGGCGCCGCTACTGACATCGGCATCGGCGCTGAAGGTTCGGTATACATTGTTGGAACGACACTTGTCTCCCCAACAGGTGGTTACCGCATCTCAAAATGGAATGGATCCGGGTGGACTGATACCGCATCAGGAGCGGGAATAAACATAGCTGTTGATTGGATGGGCCATCCCTGGGCGACTAATGCTTCAAACCTGATTTATAGAAATCGTAATATATAATTCCAATCATTTTAATATTAGAAACCAGATAATAAATTATTTACAAGGTAAATCAACATAAACGGCCCGGAGATTTAAATCTTCGGGCCGTTTATGTTAACCGTACATGTTATTAACCTTATGGCTTATGTAATATACCTTGCTTATCGATATACCACGGTCTGCCTTTTGGATCAACCGAAATGCTGGTACCAGAAATTCCTGGTACTTGTGACCACACAGAACCGCCTTGCAGTTTATATACCGGCGGATTATAGGTAGCCGATGCAGAATCTTTACCTGTTACATATACAGCACCATCTGCTCCAATACCGATATCATTACCATCAATTCCGGTGATAGGGTTCCACAAATAAGTACCGCCATATTGGAAAACGATATTCGATTCATTAACCACCCATGGTGTACCGTGCGGGTCAACCGCGATGTGGATACCTGCGCAATCCACCATCTTATCCCAGCCTGAGCCGTTCCATTTTTCAATAATATTTCCACCTGTTACAGTTGCAAATTCAGTGCCTATAATGAATACGGAGCCGTCAGCACCTATACCTACATCAGTAGCTGTACCAGGCATCTGATCCCAGGCTTTAGTAGTAGCATTATACCGGAATATCAGGTTCGACTTGGTTACAACCCATGGAATTCCTTGTGGAGATACAGCCACCCGGATCGCCCCTACGTCAGGCAGTCTGTGTCTGCAGCCGCAGCTATCAACTTTGTAAATACCGTAACCGCCCATAGCTACGCTATCATCGCCAACAACGTACACCGAGCCATCAGCACCAACGCCGACATCCAACGCTTTACCATGAACGACAGTTACTGTACAAGTGGCGGAAACAGCATGCGATTTACTTTTTACGCTAATAGTGGCTGTACCTGGTTTGTGCGCGGTTATCATACCGGTAACATTTACGTCTGCTACAGTTGAATCTGATGAAGTCCAGGTAAGGTCAGAAGCTGAATAATTTTTGCAAACCAGTTGCTTAGACATTCCTGACTCAAGCGTTGCATCGGTGAAATTGATTTGGATTGAATTGTCAGGTTGAGTTTTGACATCCTTTACACATGAGGATATCAATAGGGCCACGCTTAAAAAAAGCAGTGACAGAAAAGATAACTTTTTCATAAAACTTTGATAAGGTTTGGATTTATGCTCAAAGATAGACAAATACTATTCCAAAAAAATAATATTTAAAAAAAAACGGCCTCAAAGCTATTCGCAATGAGGCCGTTAAATTAATTAGTAATATTTTATTGGTTCACAAACTTCTTAGCATTCACTTTTCGTTCGTTCTCGTTTAGGTATATTTTCCGCATGCGGATGCTTTGCGGGGTAACCTCGATGTATTCATCAGCCTGGATATACTCCATTGATTCTTCCAGCGAGAATTTGATAGCCGGTGCAATCCTCACGTTGGTATCGCTGCCTGATGCGCGCATGTTGGTCAACTGCTTGCCCTTGGTCAGGTTGATCACCAGGTCATTATCACGGATATGCTCACCTAAAACTTGTCCTTCGTAAATATCTACACCCGGATCAATAAAGAAACGCCCCCTGTCCTGTAGCTTGTCAATAGCGAAAGCGGTAGTTTTACCGGTATCCATTGATACCAAAACACCATTCAAACGGCCGGGGATAGTTCCCTTCCATGGCTCATATGCTTTAAAACGGTGTGCCATGATAGCTTCGCCACCTGTTGCAGTCAATACGTTGTTGCGTAAGCCTATGATACCGCGTGCAGGAATATCAAATTCCAAATGTTGCAAATCGCCTTTTGGTTCCATCACCAGCAGGTCGCCTTTACGTTGGGTTACCAGTTCAATTACTTTACCAGCAACTTCTCCGGGTACATCAACTATAAGGGTTTCGATAGGCTCGCATTTAACCCCATCAATTTCTTTTATAATTACCTGTGGCTGACCTACCTGTAATTCATAGCCTTCGCGACGCATGGTCTCGATCAATACCGATAAGTGCAGAATACCGCGGCCGTAAACCAGGTAAGAATCTGGCGACTCAGTCTCAATCACCTTTAAGGCAAGATTTTTCTCCATTTCCTTCAGCAACCTGTCGCGCAGGTGGCGTGAGGTTACAAATTTGCCCTCTTTACCAAAAAACGGTGAAGTGTTGATGGTAAAAAGCATATTCATTGTCGGCTCGTCAATCTTGATAACGGCCAGTTGTTCCGGATTTTCGAAATCAGCAATAGTATCGCCAATATCAAATCCATCAATACCAACCACAGCGCAAATATCGCCCGAGCTTACAGAAGACGTCTTTACTTTACCTAATCCTTCAAAGGTGTAAAGTTCTTTTATTCTTGATTTTTGTATTGTGCCGTCACGTTTTACTAACGAAACCGGCATATTTTCTTTTATCGTGCCACGTGCCACACGGCCAATAGCGATACGGCCCACAAAAGAAGAATAATCTAAAGAGGTGATCTGCATTTGCAAACTACCTTCTGCAATTGGAGCCGGAGGAATATTTTCCAAAATAGCATCCATCAACGGAAAAATATTTTCGGTTGGTGTTTTCCAGTCGGTGTTCATCCAGCCTTGTTTTGACGAACCGTAGATCACCGGGAAATCCAGTTGCTCTTCGGTAGCCTCAAGGTTAAAGAACAATTCAAATATCTGTTCGTAAACTTCTTCGGGACGGCAGTTTTCTTTATCAACTTTATTTACAACTACAATAGGTTTTAAGCCTAATGCCAGTGCTTTTTGAGTTACGAAACGCGTTTGGGGCATAGCACCTTCAAAAGCGTCGCAAAGCAGCAATACGCCGTCGGCCATTTTCAATACACGTTCCACCTCACCGCCAAAGTCGGCGTGACCAGGTGTATCAATAATGTTGATCTTGACATCTTTATACATTACCGAAACGTTTTTTGATACGATGGTAATCCCCCGCTCACGCTCCAGATCGTTGTTATCCAGTATCAATTCACCGGTTTCCTGTCCTTCACGGAAAATGGCGCAACTATGTAAGATTTTGTCAACCAGCGTAGTTTTACCGTGGTCAACATGTGCGATGATCGCTATATTTCTGATTTTTTGCATGAAAATGCCGCTCCTAAATTTGGCGCAAAGATACGCTTTATTAATCAAATCCGGAAGTGGCAGCCTGATTATTAAAGGAATAATGATGTGGGGTTAACAAATGGGAGGGCGCGTTGAGGTTGGCGCATGGCGTTTTTCCCTGCGCGTCATTGCGAGGAACGAAGCAATCTCTACAAAGGACATTCGATGGAGGATAGTTTTTTTGTTGAACGCTCAGAAACAAATCTCTTCTTCATGATCTGCACAATTCGGAGATTGCTTCGTTCCTCGCAATGACGTATGGATATCAATGCAAACTAATCACCCTAGTCACCTGCCAACTATCCCCTTTTTGCTGCCAAACCATAATAAATTTATCAGGTTTGGATGGGTTTTCGCTTTCCTGGTGATTAATGAACCGGTGCAGACCGATTTCAACCGCACCATAATTAGCTATCGGGTAGACCTCGACGCTTCCCGGTACCAGTACACGGGTCACCTTACCACAGATGTTTCTTTTTATGCCATCCAGCACATCCTTTTTAGAAGTAGATAAGCCGCCTTTATCGTGGTAAAACTCCAGGTTATCTGAAAATATCCTGGCTTGCGTTTCCATATCGCAGTTGTTATAGGCAGTAAAAAGTACGCTGTCCATGTGCACGATCCTGGCATACAATTCTTTAGATTCAGGAACATATTTGTAGCCATCCTGCGCATACGCCGTGGAAAAGGAAGTTATCAAGGCAAGTGCTGCAAAAGCAGTTATGAATGGTTTTGATAGTTTCATTACAGAAAGTTTTACTTAACTGCAATATATCAATATTATAAGATAAGTCGCTGCTTATCAAAAGATGCAATAGAGGCTCTCGAAGCATGTTGGCAGACAAGTTCAGGGTGACAACCCACTTATAGGATTGTCACCCTGATTCTATAATAGTCCCAATAAAAGCTTTGTAGAATTATTCCAAAGTGATCTGTCTTCTGATACTTTCTTCCAGTGAAATAAAGGTTTCGGTGCGCTGAATACCTTTTACGCTTTGAATGTGCTCGTTCAGAACCTCGCGCAGGTGATTGGTATCATGGCAAACTATCTTGGCGAAAATGCTGTATCCGCCCGTGGTGTAGTGCAGTTCCACAATTTCCTTGATAGCTTTTAGTTGTTTTACAGCCTCGTGGTACTGTGATCCCTTTTCAAGATAAATACCCAGGAACGCGGTAATATCATAGCCCAGTTTCTGCGGATCAACCTCCAGGCTGGCGCCTTTTATAACGCCCATTTCCTCTAATTTTTTCATGCGGACGTGGATTGTTCCGCCGGAAACGATCAACTCTTTGGCTATTTCGGTGTAGGGAGTTGTCGCATTTTTCATCAAAATCGACAAAATTTGGATGTCGAGATTATCAATTTCTAAATTTTGAGCTTTTCTGTGGGACATAAATTTTAATTTCGCTATTTAAATACAAGTTTAATTAAAATAAAATTAAAAATAAAAATATTTTATTGAAATATTTGCAAGAAATTGATAGTCCTATTAAATTTGTAATAAGCATTTAGATATTAGCAATCGTTCTTTAAATGTTTAAACATTGTTGGGTGGTGAAATTTTTGGCAGACACACCTCCTTGTCCCGGTGGCGGAGATCATGGGAAACCCCTTTGGGGCTAACCACTCCTTGAAGGTTCGACCCCTTCCCCAACAGCTTAAGTCAAAGGTCTGAAGTCATAAGTTGAGGGTTGTTACTCCTAACTTTCAGTTTGTGACTACAGACTCAGACTTAAATATCCTGTAGGATGGTGAAATTTTTGGCAGACACACCTCCTTGTCTCGGTGGCGAAGATAAATGGGAAACTTTCAGCAATGAGAATAACCACTTCGTGAAGGTTCGACTCCTTCTCCTACAGCCCTTCTCATAATTTAGGTTTATAATTGGTTAGTAAAGACCCCTGCCCATCAGGGGCTTTACTGTTTTTAGACACTTCGTTTTCAGTTGACAATTATTAGTTTGCAGTGGGTATCAAAAAAGCAAACTGCTATAAAAGGTCACTTAATATATTGCAAACTGCCAACCGCACACTGCAAACTGATTATTAATGCTATCTTTATAAAAATCACTTGCACATGATCCTTTTTTCTAAACGAAATTTATTTTACAGTGATTACAAATGGACTCCCTATGTTCCGAATGATCCGCGGACAAACGGCAAACCGGATGAAACACACTTTACAAAGGACGAAGGCAACGAAGTGGTTTACCTTATCAATAAATTAATGATGATCTGGGATTACCGTTTTTCGAACACAGGTAACAAAATGGAAAAACTGATCCACGATAAAATGCCCAACGAGATAGATACCCAGGAAGCGGTACAGGAATGGGTTAAATCGAATCTTAAATTCTGACTTTGATCTATAGAAGTACTCCTTAATCTATACCCGCCAATTTGCACATCTGCACATTCCCGCATCTGCACATTTACAAGTTGTAGACTCTCTCCCCAAAGTTGTGGAGTAATGCAACACTGATTTTCCTTTTTTGGCCGGATGCCACACATAAAATACCTTTTTTTCTGGTTTGGCACGGTTATGAGGCCATGGTTAATAACATTAATTAAAAAATACAACTATGAAAAAGTTAGCATTAATGCTGATGTTATCAGCTTTCACATTCTCTTCAATCGTAGCGTCAGCTTCAACCATGCAACAAGATACTACTAAGAAGAAAAAAGAAACGACTAAAAAAGATACCACAACTAAAAAGCCACAGCGCTAATCATTCCTGAAGGAGGTTTACCTTAATTAATTTAACCAAAACAATTGTTAAACTTCCTTTATTATTAATTCTTGAGAATTAGGAGGACGCCCCTTTCGAGGGGCGATTCTTTTTATTTTTATTATTTTGTAAAAAAATCCGGTCCCATGGCAAAAATTCTGATTGTTGATGATGATTCCACATTCTCTCAATTGCTGGAGAATTTTTTGCTGAAAAAGGGTCACGAACCTATTCTCAAGGCTTCTATTAAAGCTGGGTTTAACGCCCTGAAGGATACCCAGTTTGATCTTTTATTATTAGACTACCGTCTTCCCGATGGTACCGGACTTGATCTGCTCACCGAAACCCGCGCCACCAACATTTTGCTGCCAACCATTATGATGACCAGCTTTAACGATGTGCGGACGGCGGTACGTGCAATGCACATGGGCGTTTTCGATTATATCACCAAACCGGTTAACCCGGACGAACTGATATTGGTGATCGATAATGCTTTATCATTAAAGAAAGCTAAATCGGACCAGGTCCAGGGCGTTATTAAGGGCACCGATCAGCAATCGAAAAAGCTTGATGAGCATATTGAATTGATTGCGCCGACTGATCTTTCTGTACTTATACAAGGGGAAAGCGGAACAGGGAAAGAATACGCGGCCAGATTGATCCACCAAAAAAGTAAGCGCAGCTCAAAGCCCTTTATAGCCATCGATTGCGGAGCGCTTTCAAAAGACCTTGCATCAAGTGAGTTATTCGGCCATGTAAAAGGAGCCTTTACTGGTGCTATCTCTGATAAAAAAGGTGTTTTTGAGCAAGCCGACGGCGGCACACTATTTATGGATGAAATTGGCAACCTGGATTATGAGGTGCAAATAAAACTATTGCGCGCCCTGCAGGAAAAAGTCATTGTACCTCTTGGCGGTCATAAACACATCCCGGTTGATGTGCGGATAATAGCTGCGACAAATGATGAGATGATAACCAGTGTAAATGACCGCTTATTCCGGCTCGATCTGTATCACCGCATTAACGAATTTAAAATCCAGCTTCCGCCTTTAAGACAGAGATCAGCGGATATGGATTCTTTCATCACATTTTTCATTGCTGAGGCAAACCGCGATATCGGACGCCAGGTGAGCAGGATAAGTGATGAGGCTTTGGAGATATTACATAATTACGATTGGCCGGGGAATTTACGAGAACTGAAGAATGTGATCAGGCGTATGGTACTGCTGACACCGGGTGATGAAGCAGGTACAGAGTCGTTACCTGACGAGATGTTCCTTTTCGTTTCACAGATACAGGAAAAACCGGAATCTGATCTGAAATTTCAGAATGAGATGAACGAAAGAAAATTGATTCAGAAGGTACTGGCAGATGTACACAATAATAAATCGCAGGCCGCACAACTGCTCAACATCGACAGGAAAACTTTATATAGTAAACTGGAAAAATATGGCCTGGATAACGCGGTCTAGCTCACCTTGGAATTGAAATCGATAACTTCCCCGGTAAAGTCCTGCAATTGATTCAAAAGCCCTGATATCTCATTCGCATCATTTTGAGAGAACGAGTCGTCATTATGCAATTTTACTTCAATCATTCTGAATTTACTTGCGAGAATCTTGTTGCCAATCTGGGCAGTCCGGCCGGCAATACGGTGCAATAACAATACGATAGACTTTACATCCCCGGTACTAAGCATATCACGCAATGTGACAATGTCGTTAATGCTATCGTCAGCAAAGCGCTTTAAAATCCCGGCACCCATAGCCGCGTCGCCAAATGTTAGTTTCTCTATTGCTTTTTGATCAAGGGTGAATTCTTTAACAGGTTTGTTTCGACGCTGCTTCTTCAGCATGTCCATCAGCTCTTTTTCAGTAAATGGCTTTGTAAGGATACTGTCAAACCCGCCTTTGAGCGCGATCTGATGTTCTTCCGGCATAACCTGGGCCGTTAAGGCACAAATATGTGTGTGCGATGATATTTTTGGCCGCATCAGGTGGCAAAGTTCAATACCGCTCATTTGCGGCATCCTGATATCGATCAATAGAATTTCAACATCATTATCCCATGCTGTATTTAATATTTCACCCGGTGAGCCAAAGCCCCTGCATGAAATACCATTCCGTTCAGCCCATTGACTCACCAGGTCGACAATAAAAGGGTCGTCATCCACTATCCATATTTTGCCCGGATAATCTATCTGTATTAACTCTGTTAAGGCGGTCTTGCTGACCGCCGTCTCTGCAGCAATCTCGAATGGCATTTCAAATGTAAAACAGCTTCCCTCACCAGGCTTACTTTTTACCCAGATGCTTCCGTTCTGCAATTCGACGAGTTGTTTGGTAATAGCCAGACCTAATCCTGTACCATTTTTATTTTGCAGATTGCCCTCAGCCTGCTCAAATTCTCCAAAAATGCGATCGCAATCGCTTGCAGAAAGCCCGATACCGGTATCGCTGATGTCAAAGCGAAGGTTAGTTCGCTGACCAGATCTGAAAGAAGTCACCGCTAGTCTGACCTCGCCTTCATTGGTAAATTTGATAGCGTTACCCATCAGGTTATATAAGATCTGCCTTAGCCTGAACTCATCGCCAAAAACAAAGTGGTCGGTTGACAGATCAAAATGTGTTTTGAGGTCGATATGCTTGCCGGCAGCCTGCGGGCGCATCACAGATATCACTTCGCTCAATAATGCACGCAAATCAAATGCTTCGCGGGTAAATGTGAATTTGCCGGATAATATCCTGTTGTAATCCAACACTTCGTTAACGATATGCAGCAGGTGATTGGATGAGTTATAGATCGCTTCAATGTTTTCGGGTCTTGGATAATTCTCGTTTTTAACCAACTCTGTATATCCCAATATGGATTGCAGCGGCGTCCTGATCTCATGGCTCATGTTTGAAAGGAACCGGTGCTTGGCCAGCGCGTGGAATTCGGCCTCTTCTTTAGCCAACTCTATCTGCTTCCGGTACCGGTTAATGCGTGTAACATCGCGCAGAATAAGGTATACCAACAGGCAGATAAATAAAAAGAACAGCCCCATGATAAGCCCGATTCGTTTCACGCTGTCTGTTACTACTTGTTTTGCAGTTAAGCTGCTGGCGTTTGATTGGGCCAGGGCTTCGGCTTCAATTCTTTTCAGAATGAGCTGTATCTGGCGGACAATTTTTGCGTTGGTACGATCCAGCATACCTTCTCTATGAACAAACAGGGCGCTGCTTTTTTGCCGGGTGTGCTCCATATTCCGGATAACCTTGCCGACTCCCATCAGCATGCTATCGCGCATAGCCAACGCTATGGTGTCTTTTTTCTCCCTGAGTTCTGAATCCACAACGCTGTAAGGTTGTCGTGCCTGAAAACTTTGAGAGTCTGTAAGTACTGGAGCTTTTTTACCGAAAAGCCTTTTAAAAAATCCAGGATGGTTTGCTTCGGATCCTTTTTCAGGAACAACAGGATAATAGGTTGTTGTGGCTGTTTTTTTGACAGACGTGGTTACCATGCTATCCGTTTGTGCGGCGCTCTTATTCACCATATCGTGGAGCTCTTCAACCTGACGGGCAAATTGCTTGTAATTGATCAATCCCGACCTGATATTCAGATAATCAACATAAAGTTTGTCGCGATCATCAAGAAGTCTTTTTAGCGTATTCAGGCGTTTGAGCTGGGTTGGCCTGTCGGGGTAAAGGTTCTTTAGGGTATCTATTTTCTGACCTAGTTTTTGGGTCTCATTCAGGAAATTATTATTGCTGTTGTTTTTTTTATCAACAAAGACTTGAACTTGCTCCATGCGATTCATCTTCATTGATATTTCGTGGATCAGCCGGAGCTTATCGTTTGGCGCGGTAACGGTATCAAAAGAATCCAGGAGAGTTGCAAACGTTTTTTCCGTTGTCTTCCAGGCGAGGACTGCCAACAAGCAAGCCAGTAAAGAGGCCAGCACGATCTTGCCCTTAACGGAACTAACAAACCCAAATGGAGATACGTCGTTTGGCATTAAACTAATCAGAGATCATTCAAAAATCCTCCCCCCGAACGTTTTGAACAATTTGAGCTGATTATTGTTTGGATGCTTTTATAGTTACTGGGTTCAGTTTATAACTGACCCCCCGGCCGTTTTAAAACGGAATAAAGTTCTTTACTTTTATTGGCGATACATTTTTAATATCGCTCTTAGTGAGGCGTAATCTGTATCAAGGAAATATAATGGGTGCTTCGCCTGACCGGAAGGGAGGTTATAAATCAAATAATATCCTGTTGTTTTTCCCTCGCTTATCTGTATTACATCTTCCCCTTGAATATCTTTCCATTGAGCAAAGGGAATTTTAGAAGTTTGAATCCCTGCTGCGCTTATCATAATTTGAGGGTGCTTATTGGAATAAAATTGGTATATGTTCAATACAACGAGCATGCAGGCAATCGCGATAAATATTCCAAAAAAATAGGCCCAGGTTTGATCGGAAAAAATGATTGGCAGCAAAATCCCAAGTGTACAAAAAATAGCAGCCACACGTATTCCACGCATAGTCTTTTGTTTCGAGTAATAAATTATACTTTCTTCTGTGGCTTGCATTTACCTTTCCCGAAGTGCCTAAAAATAAAAAATCACCTGGTTAACAACAACTATCAATTCAAATTACAACTGACTACTGCTTCTCAAATCTCGCAGCCCAGCCGCCGCCGGAAGCCATGGAAATTTCAATGTGATCTTTTGCTGTTACGGTGATCTCTTTACGAATATAATCAGTTGCATCGCGGTCGGCATTAGCGCCGTCTTCAAAGATGGTAGCCTTGTATCTACCTTCGCCCAGAAAGGAAAGATCAATGTTGATCTTCCGGTCGCTCCAATTAGTCATAGAGCCGGCATACCATGTTTGTCCTTTTCGACGTGCGATGGTGACATATTCGCCTACTTTACCATTTACAGCAACGGTTTCGTCAAAAACAGTAGGCACAGCGGCGATAAAATCGGTACTTTCCTTTTCCTGCATGTAAGCCGTCGGGTTATCCGAAAGCATTTGTAACGGTGCTTCGAAAATGGTATACATCGCCAGTTGGTGGCTCCGTGTTCCCTGGCTCATCGGGTTGCTGTTGACAGGACGGAAAGCAGATTTTGATGCATTACGCATAGCACCCGGGGTATAGTCCATCGGACCGGCCAGCATACGGATGAAAGGAATGCTGACATCATAGCCCGGCTGGTTATCCGTTCCCCATTTCATATTTTCCATACCTTTTACACCCTCACAATTGATCACATTAGGAAAAGTGCGCTGCAAGCCGCTTGGTTTATACATGCCATGATAATCGATCAATAAATGATTTGTAGCTGCTTTTTGCGCCAGGTCATAAAGTGAGCTGACTGCCTTTTGGTCGTCGCGATCGATAAAGTCGATCTTAAAACCCTTTACACCCATTTTGGCGAATTTGGCAAACAGACCATCGGCATCACGGGTAATGGCATACCAAGTAGACCATAGGATAACGCCTACCTTTTTCTGTCTACCGTAGTCGACGATTGATTGAACATCCAGCTTGGTTTTGTTCAGGTCGAAATCATCCGACCAGCCTTCGTCAATAATAATATATTCCAGTTTGTTTGCTGCCGCAAAGTCGATATAATACTTGTATGTGGGCACGTTGATACCTGCTTTAAAATCCACATGGGTAATATTCCAATCGTTCCACCAATCCCAGGCCACTTTGCCGGGTTTTATCCAGGATTCATCTACGATTCTTGAACGCTCAGCTAAACGTTGTACCATATCATTATTGGCCAGTTGCCTGTCCTCTGTGCTAATCACCACCACCCGCCACGGAAAACTGCGTACCCCGGTTGATTTGGCAATATAATTTGCACGGTCATCTACTACATAATTGATCCTGTTTATGGATTCTTTGGTAGGATATTGAGCGAAGATACCATTCAAACCATTCTTGCCACGCCCGGTAACATACATGCCCGGATAATTCTGCAGGTCAGCTTCCAGTATAGCTGCTTTTTTACCATTGTCCAGGTCGACCAAAACCGGGAGGAAAGCCAGCGAATCTTTCTTTATTTCTGACAGGCTGATATTGTCATAGTGCGATTCAAAAGAAGTTGTGAATTTATCGTGATTGCGGTAATCATTCACAAATGGCAGAAACGCCTTGTTATCATCCTTAAAATTGAAATTTGCTTCTTCGTTTTTAACGATGATATCACCTTTTCGGGTCGACACAAAGCGATAGGCCACACCATCATTATAAGCCCTGAACGCCAGCCCGTAGTCTCCTTTAAAAGTTAAAAGTAACTGGTTAAAATGATCTTGTACGTTATCCTTTTTGTAGATAGGTGTATGTATCTCAAGGTTGACCGATGTGCTCTTCGCCGATTTTACCACTGCATTTTTGCCAAAATCGCCGCCCTTTTCAATAGTCATAGAAATTTCTGAAGGAGTGATTACTTCAGTCTGCTCATGATTTACTGACCATTTGATGTTTCTATCAACCGACACGGTAAGGTCGATCTTTCCATCAGGCGATTTTACATGGTAAACTTTTTCGCTTTGTGCAAAAACTTTAGAAAAGCAGAGAACAATACAGAAGGAAAACAAAAGCAAGGATTTCATCGGGATGCGGTTAAAAAGGAAACGGTTTAAACTTAGCCTAAGCTAAATAAAAACCGTATCAATGACAATTTTGTTTTCCCGAACTCAGAACTTAAGACTTTCAGCTCAAGGCTTAATTCGTCTGCTTATACACTCTCACATAATCTACATACATGGTTGCGGGCAGCAGGCTTTGATTAACAGGCGTATTCGGGAAATTTCCGCCCATTGCAAAATTCAGAATGATGAAAAAAGGCAGATGGAATGCTCCAGTAGTGTTGATGTTATCCTTAATATTCCCGGTTTGATAAAGCGTATCGTCAACGTACCACCTGATCTCATTTTTATCCCATTCTATAGCGTACACATGATAATCACTCACAGTGGGCACGTTGAGCGTACTGCCGTATTGCGAATGCTGGTTGTTTATCGCCCAGTGCATGGTGCCATAAATGGTGCCATTGTCGTTAACATGTTCCATAATGTCCAACTCGCCACAACCCGGCCATGGAACGGTTTGTATGTTTGATCCCAGCATCCAGAAGGCAGGCCAGAAACCCGGCCCCATCGGTACTTTAATACGTGCTTCTATACGACCGTAAGTAGGCGCTTCTTTACCTTGCGTAGTCATACGTGCAGAAGTATAAGGCTCATTGCCTACGCTCTCCTGTTTTGCGGTGATCATCAGGTTGCCACTGCCAACTGTTGCATTAGCCGCCTGGTAATACTCCAACTCATTATTACCCCAGCCGCCACCGCCTGTTTCAAAATTCCATTTGGTGGTATCGACAGTAGTGCCATCAAACTCATCCGACCATACTAACGAGTATTGGGGTTTTGTGGTAGTGGTTGTCGTATCCACCGGTTTAGGAGGAGTGGGAGTTGGATTGTTCGGAATTGAATTATCCTTTTTACTGCACGAGACCAATATCAAAGGCAGTATAAGCGCTGCCAGTGCAACAATCCTGAATTTCTTTTTGCGGGGTAATACCATATCTTTCAAATACTTAATATACGATTTATAAGTAAACCTGGTTGCTGTTCTATTTTTTGCCTAAGCCTAAGGCTTCGATATAACCTTTATTCGGTCTGCAATTTTCAAAGCGGCTGTTATTGATAAAATCATACAATGCCTTTTTGATCAGCTCACGATCAGCGGGAGTGGCTTTTCTGATCTCCTCAAAATTTGCACGGGATTTCTCAGTATACTCGATGATCTTATCATAACCTGCAGGAACATCAAAAGTGACGAAGCCTGCCACATTATCCATCTTTTTGTAGGGCCAGTAATGCCAGCCGATATTGTTTTCTTCCAGCACCTTTTTGAAGTCTCCTACCCATGCATCCTTATTTTCACCGGTTTCGCCGCAATAGATAGGCACGTTGTATTTGTCGCGGAAGTCGATGTAATCCTGTATTACCTGTTTGGTGGGGTCGGTCCAGTATTTGTGGAAAGTGTATATCGTTTTTGAATCGAACGGAGTACCGAACGCTTTGAAATTACTATCCCATTGCGCACCACCTAATATCACGATGTGGTTTTTGTCTACCGTCCGGATTGCTGCGGTGATCTTTTTATAAACCGGCTCAAGAGATGGGTTTAGCTCGGCTGCGTTGAAATAGGTAGCAATAGGCTCATTTAATAGATCATAGCCCATTATGATAGTTTCGTTTTTATAATGATCTGCAATACGTTTCCAGATATCAGCCGTCAACTGCTGACTGGTTTCACTCTTAAACAGGAAGGGGTAGCCGTAACCATCATCAATATTATCACCGGTTTGGCCACCCGGTGCACTGTGCATATCCAATATCACATAAACACCTTCCTTTTTGCACCAGCCGATGACCCTGTCGAGTAATTCAAATCCCCTGTCCGGATTATTTTCACCGAGGTAATCTTCTTTCGTAAAAAGGCGGTAGCTGAACGGTATACGGATAGAATTAACGCCTATCGTCTTCAGATAATGAATATCACCCTCTTCAATATAACTATGCAGGTATTTTTCCCAGAAAGCTTTGGCTTCATCAGGACCGATCAGTTCGGTTATAGCCTCATTGATCAACCGTGGCGAGTTCACATTTTTGAACTTGAACATATATCCTTCGGGGATAAGCCAGTTGCCCAGGTTGGTGCCGCGCATCAGGAAGTTTTTGCCATCAGGAGTGATAACATCTTTACCTTTTACTCCGATAAAACCATTGGTTTGCGCGCGCGAAATGAGTGGAAAACAGAGCATCACCCCTATGATAAGGCGCAGGAGATTTGTCTTCATGATTGGTTTTTAAAATCAATATGCCCGCTTTTACGCAGGCATATCTTTAGGTTTGCAATTGGTTGATTAGTTGTTTGCAGATGCAATATAGTATTAATTTTACTTAGTGTACAAAATACATAGTAAAAAATATTTCTTTTTTGCCGAAATGTTAATACAGGCTCGTATTTTTAACAAGAAATGAAAAAATAATATCGTTTAATAAGTCACTATGAAAATAAAAGCATCATTTATTATCGCCATATTTTTTCTCTTTGCAACCACGACATCGTTTGCACAGGAGCTTAAAGTTGCAGTTGCTGCTAATTTGCAGGGTGTTATCAAAGTATTAGGCAAAGACTTTAAAGAAAAGACAGGCATTGAAATTCAACCTATTGTAGGATCCTCAGGTAATTTATCAACCCAGATAAAAAATGGTGCACCGTTTGACGTGTTTCTTTCCGCAGACATGGGTTTCCCGGAAACGTTAGCTAAAGAAGGGTTCAGTACAAAAGAGCCTTCGGTTTATGCCTATGGCAGCCTGATCATTTGCAGCTCGCAGAACATCGGTTTTGAGAATTGGGAAAGAATGCTATTGAGCAGCCGCGTTAAGAAAATTGCCATTGCTAATCCCGCAATCGCCCCTTATGGTAAAGCAGCGGAGGAGTCGCTCAAATTAAAGGGCGTGCTGGATGATATCAAATCAAAACTGGTTACCGGCGAGAGCATATCCCAGGTGAATACTTATATCACAACCGGTACTGTAGATGTTGGCTTCACGACGCGTGCATTAGTTAAAGATGTGGAGGGCAAAACCACCATTTACTGGAAAGAGATCGACCCTAAAAGCTATACACCTATAAAGCAGGGCATAATCATCCTGAAAGAAAGCAAGGAAGTAGCCAGCGCTCAGAAGTTTTATGATTATATGCTGAGCCCTGCCGCTAAGAAGATACTGAAAGAATACGGCTATGGTATATAACAAGTAACAGGAAAATATTTACAGATAGCGATGCTTTTACAGTCATCGCTATTATTTTTAATAAATGGACTTAACCCCGATATGGCTTACCTTAAAACTGGCAGCTATCACCACCGTGATATTGCTCATCATCGGTTTGCCTTTGGCTTACTGGCTTTCAAAGGGCAGATCAATAGTTAAAATCATTCTGGAGGCGATCATCACCATGCCGCTGGTATTACCGCCATCGGTTTTGGGATTTTATCTGCTAATGGCGTTCAGTCCAAAACATGGCATTGGTGAGTTGCTGCACAATGCTTTCGATATCCAGTTGGTATTCTCTTTTAAGGGCTTAGTATTGGCATCTATAATTTATAGCATGCCGTTTATGATCGGGCCGATCAAATCTGCTTTGCAGCAATTACCCTTATCACTTTCACAGGCTTCTTATACTTTAGGTAAATCGGAAAGGGAGACCTTTATTAAAGTATTACTGCCTAATATTCGGGCTTCGGTATTAACGGCTGCAATACTCACTTTTGCGCATACTTTGGGAGAGTTTGGTGTAGTGTTGATGATAGGCGGTAATATCCCGGGGGTGACCAGGGTGGCATCCATTGCCGTTTATAACTCAGTGGAGACCATGGATTATCATGCTGCCAATATTTATTCGATGATTTTGTTCTGCATTACGTTTGCAATGGTCATATCGGTATTCGTCTTCAATAAATATAAAGCCAAAAGCCCTTTAGAATGATCCATATCGATATAGAGAAAAAGCTAAAGGCCTATCGCGGCGAACAAGTGCTGAAGATTTCTGCGCAGTTTGATAATGGCAGTATTACTAAAATATATGGCCCATCTGGTGCCGGGAAATCTACTTTTTTAAAGATCATTGCCGGACTTGTTGAACCCGAACAAGGTAAAATATCAGTTGATGATGTAATTTGGTTAGATACAGCTTCGAAAACTTCTGTTTCACCGCAAAAACGGAAAGTCGGTTTTGTATTCCAGAACTATGCGTTGTTCCCCAATATGGCGGTTCAGCAACACCTGGAATATGTATCTGACGATGCGCAATGGATCAATCGCTTGCTTACCATCGGCAAACTGGAAACATTTACCTCTCACAAACCCGAATACCTTTCGGGCGGACAACAGCAACGCCTGGCTATTTTAAGGGCGATGGCTATCCGGCCAAAACTCATGCTGATGGATGAACCATTTTCAGCGCTCGATCCCAAGATGAAATCGGAACTGATACCCGGACTAAAATCAATATGGGATGAGTTGGAAACGACTGTGCTTATTGTAAGTCATAATCCGCAAGAGTTGGAAGGGCTTACCGCGAAGGAGATGGAGATCAATCCAATATAAATTGTGTAGAGACGTGATGCGTCACGTCTCCCGGCATGCAAGGAGACGCAATGCATTGCGTCTCTACGAGAGATGTTCCTTGATAAAATCTTTACAACCCAATTCTATCAATTCAAAAACCGGCTCAAACTGATTGTCGTCATAATAAGGATCTGGCACTTCCCTGTTGCCCAACAACAACTTCACCTTAGCTGCCGATTCTTCATCAGGCGCCATATTCAACACATCCGACAGGTTATATTTATCCATTACCAGGATATGGTCGAAATCGCTAAAATCCTTTCTCCTGAATTGCCGGCAAACCTGTTTGCTGATATCGATACCATGATTTTTCGCAGCACGAACCGATCGCCTATCCGGCCCTTCGCCGACATGCCAGCCGCCTGTGCCTGCAGAATCAACCTGCCAGCCGAGGCCCTGCTCATCAGAAAGATGCTGCATAACACCCTCCGCCAGCGGCGAGCGGCAAATATTACCCAGGCAGACCATTAATATCTTCATTTCAGTTGGAATGGTTGTATTGGTTGAAGTGGTTGGGTGATTGTTTGTAAAACAAAGAAGTTGGATTTATAAAAGTTGTAGAAGTTGGGGTGGTTAGAGTTTCTTTCTTAAACTAATACAACCTTTACAACTTCTACAACCACTCCAACCAACACTAACCAAAAATTGCATTCAACACTCCCGCCAAACGAACGCCTGCTTTCAACAATTGTTCGTTAACAGTTCCAATGTGCTCGAAATTGTATTTGTAGCCATTAAGCGAGTCTCCGGTTTTGGTTTCGCTGTACAATTTATTGGCGATCTGGCCCGATTCAAATATCCACTGACTGATCGGCGCTTTTTGCCATTCTGCGCGTTGTTCGGCAGTGGTGTGGTTGATCATCGCAGTATATTCTGTATAGCTTAATTGTTGGAATTCGATCAGCTGTGAATCCCAAACCGAGTGCAGGTTGGTTGGATTGTTAAACCAGGTTACTTTGATGTCGTTGCCACCTTTATCTTCGGTATGGCCCACGTGCAGGGGTTGGTGAATGTCCTCTATAATATGGATCACCATGCGCAGATAAAGTAATTTGTTTTCTTTGCTCAGGTCTTTCTTTTTCAATTCAGCTATCAGGAAATTCAGCTTGGTATAAGCATCTGCTTTGGTGTCCTGGTTTAAAAAATCCTGCAATTCAGGCAGGGTGTATTCCTTATCGAGGTCGACATAATGCCAGGCTGATAAGTAGCTGTAGCTTGGATCAGATTTGATAAAATCGGCCCAGTTGCTGGTGATCGCAATGCTTTCATCACCCAGGATAGCTTTTATAGCGGCACGGGCTTTGGCGGTTAAATAGCTGTCGGCAATTTGTCCGGCTACACGGTGACCTTCGGTTCCCCATGCCATAGACTGCAGCGGTGCGTAGATGATAGCAGCGCCGATGACCAGTTTTTTAAGGAAATTCAGTTTCATTTTACAATGGTTTTGGATTACAGGTAGTATGTTTTATTAAATGTGCGTTGATAGGTATAACGTTGGATGTACTTGCAAACTGGATCAACGAATCTGTTTGCTTTTTTATTTTAAAGGCCTCTTCATAAACGCCGATGCGCAGGCAACCCGCATCTTCTTTGAGTGAATAGTCAGGATTGCAGAACTGGCCTTTTATAAATAAAGTGTCGTTGCGTTGCCTGTAAGTGCCTTTAAGATATTCCGACCAATGACCGGAATGCAGACAAGTATCAGCGCTATTATTCACCTTGCTGAAAGAATTGATCTGGATGTAAAAAGAGTCACAACTAAACTTCAGATGATGCAGCGAATATTCCAGTAGTTTGTTTTGGTCCGGAATAGAATCCTGCTGCCATTCGCCTTGCAGATAAACCTCACCTTTACCCTGAACGTTTGGGTTGAACCAGCAACCGTTTAGTAAGGCGAAAGCTGAAAGGTAAAAGGCGAAAGGTAGAAGCCAGGTTCGGAAAGTTTTTTGCATTAGTATGTTTTAAGCAGGGTGTCATGCTGAGGCACTCGAAGCATGGTGGGCAGGCCTTAACGCGCCGCACTTCGACTGAGCTCAGTGTGACACCCTTTTTGTATGTTATAGTGCTTATTTCAAACTTCCAATCATATCCTCAGGACGTACCCACTGATCGAATTGCTCGTTGGTGAGTAAGCCCAGGCCGATAGCGGCTTCGCGAAGTGATGTATTCTGTTTCAGCGCGGTCTTGGCAATTTTAGCTGCATTCTCATAACCGATATGCGGGTTCAGTGCAGTAACCAGCATCAATGAATTTTCAAGGTGCTTTTTGATACCGTCATAATTCGGTTCGATGCCTTTGGCACAATGATCGTTGAACGATACGCAGGCATCACCAATCAATCTTGCTGATTGCAGGAAGTTGGCTGCCATTACCGGTTTAAATACATTCAGTTCATAATGACCGCTTGCGCCGCCAATAGAAATAGCCACATCGTTACCCATTACTTGCGCTGCTACCATAGTTACCGCTTCGTTTTGTGTTGGGTTTACCTTACCCGGCATGATAGATGATCCCGGCTCATTATCCGGAATATGGATCTCGCCAATGCCTGAACGCGGACCAGAAGCCAGCAGGCGGATATCATTAGCGATCTTCATTAAAGAAACCGCGATCTGTTTCAATGCGCCATGACTCTCTACGATAGCATCGTGAGCGGCCAGCGCCTCAAATTTATTTTCAGCCGTGCGGAATGGCAGATTAGTGAATTTCGCAATGTATTCGGCTACCTTAACATCATACCCTTTTGGGGTGTTGATCCCAGTACCAACAGCGGTACCGCCCAGTGCTAATTCTGAAAGGTGATCCAAAGTATTTCTCAAAGCTTTTAGACCATGGTCCAGCTGCGATACATAACCAGAAAACTCCTGGCCTAAAGTAAGCGGCGTAGCATCCATCAGGTGCGTACGACCGATCTTTACCACGCTTTTAAAAGCTTCCGATTTAGCTTTCAAAGTATCGCGCAGTTTTTCAACGCCGGGCATGGTTACATCGATCAGCATTTTGTAGGCCGCGATGTGCATGGCAGTAGGGTAAGTATCATTTGACGACTGCGATTTATTCACGTCATCATTCGGGTGGATGAAGGTTTTGCCTTCGCCCAGTTTATTGCCTTGCAATACGTGCGAGCGATTAGCAACCACCTCGTTCACGTTCATGTTTGATTGCGTACCAGAACCGGTCTGCCAGATCACCAAAGGGAACTCAGCAGCCAGTTTTCCCGCTAATATTTCGTCGCAAACCTGGGCTATCAGGTCGCGCTTTTCAGCAGGTAGTACGCCCAGGTCGGTATTGGTGTAGGCTGCGGCCTTTTTCAGGTAGGCAAAAGCAGCTACGATCTCCTTCGGCATAGATGCCTCCGGACCAATTTTAAAGTTATTTCGTGAACGTTCGGTTTGTGCTCCCCAGTATTTATCGGCAGGTACCTGTACCTCGCCCATGGTATCGTGTTCAGTTCTGAAACTCATGGTATTTGTAATAAATTATTTGCGGGGCAAAGTTAGGGTTTTATGCGAAGTGCGGGAATTGAAAAGGTAATATTATTGTGGTGATTTGTATGCTCCAATGTCTGTGTCCCGGCGGGCATTGGTTAAGGCGATAAAGTTGGCTGTGAGGACACAGCCAACGGGGGTACGGTCAAGAAGGATATAAACAATTATCCAAGTAAAGTCCTGTAACAATAAATCGACGAAAGAACCACCACAAACAAAAGACAGCGATATAACAGCGGTCTGAAGGCAGCAGACTTGAAATTGATCAAGCAAATGATCAGTGTTATTCCCAAACCCACACACCCAATAATGTCATACACCTTCCACATAGGCCAGTGCAGCAAACTAAACAGACTGGCGACTATCGTGATGCTAAAGCTGAGACCGGCAATGATCCTGATTACTACGGGGGCTCCCGTTTCTGCAAATAGCCAAAACGCGCCATAGAAATAAAGCGAGGCGATCAGGAAACCTGTAAGCAACGCCAACAGATGCGAATATGGAACTTTAAAGACCGATAATATAAGGCAGATCAGGAAAATGGATAGGGGAACAAATTCTAACGTTAGTTTCTTATTCATGATAAGGTTGATTGGTTGTCGTATATCTGCATTATTGCAGGCTCAACGAATATATCTATTTTTTACTTTTCAAATACTCGTCCGTCGGATCAATTTTCCGACAAATGCCTTACCTTATTAACCCTATTCAGCGTGTAACTGAAATCGCCATTACCGGGCATGAAATCCAGGTTCTCGTCAAGGACGAACAATACATTTTCGTCACCTTTTAGCAGATTGATTTTTTTAGCCGGATGCTCACAATTCAATACGATCAATACGGCATCTGGCTTCTTCTTTGTGCCGTGAGCAATGCTCCATTTGCCGGTTAGCGGCTTGCGATCAAACATTTCCGTTATAATTGAAAAAGTAGTTGGTTTTCCGGTCACTGAATCCTTGTAAAATATAGCCTGCCATTTCAGGTGATCAAGATCAGCAGGAAGAGTTGAGCCTAGTAGTTTACTGATCTGCGCACAAGGCGAACGACCCTCGAATATCCCATAAACATTTTTGCCCTTGGGGATATCACGGAAGGTAATGCTTTCGGAAACTTTATTGTCGACTGACGCTGTTTGCGCTTTCGTTTCACTGGTCAACAACAGTAAAGCAAAACATAAGACTTTTATGAGGATTAACTCTTTCATTGTTTTACCCTGCTAAGTGTATAACTCCAGGCCCCATTTCCGATCATCAATCGTCCGTGGTCATCCAGCAAATGCAACATATCCTTATTCAGTCGCATAAATGAAATAGATTCGGCAGGCTTATCAGGATCGAGAGTATAAATAATTGCAGATGGATTGACCGGTATGCCTTTTATCATGGTCCACTTTCCTTCGCGGTGCAGATGGTTGCCGCCATTGATAAATCCTCTTGTTCCCTGCTTAGACATACCGTAATCGCAATCGAGTATGTAGGTGCCAGGATTTTCTTTATTTCCAACTCCCTTAAGCTGGAGATGCCATTTGATCAATTCGCATCCTGTTTTTCCCTGGGGTATGCCGGGTAAGGGCCTTGTTCCGGTGCTGCAAGGCGTGCTCGCTACGAAAATGGGTGTCTGGCCATAAACATGCGTCGCCGTAAAAAGGCAGATCAGAAATATGGGAATACACCATTTCATCTAAACAAAAATAAGTTGATATAAGGTACCGTGTCAAATTTTGTAGAGCAACGACCAAAGAAATAGACGAAAGCTGAATATCAAAACTCTCTTGGAGTATTAGCCAGCCAGCTATCCAACGCCTTCACCTGGTCATCGTGCTCGCTCATCCATTTAGTATTGGCGTCTTTGTTGGCGCTCAAACTTATTAAACGGGTAAAAGCAGGCATATTGTCACTTTTAGCTAGTTTATAGAAATAATCGACAAAAAAATTATCGTAAAAGTCTTTGTTGGTTTTCTTTTCTATTGTTTCGCCGGCTATGGTAAATATGCTTTTCAACTCATATTCCAATAAGTCCATACCTGTTAGCTTTTTATTTTGACCAGTCAATACCGTCATCGAGATAGCCAGGTTCATTGCCTCATTTGCCTGGTTGCCTTTGGATGAAACTATAATGGTGTTTTTCCCGCTGGCATCCTTCAATACACCTCCCTGAAAAATATGCTGGATATTGCCGAATGCTTCGACTGCCTGTGGTCCTTGCGGGTTCAGCAACAGGAAGCTGCAAAATCCCATCAAGGCGTTTACACGTTTGTTTTGATGAAAATTAACCAAAGCATACATACGCAAACTGCTGGCGTGTTTGGGGTCTAGCTTGATAGCTTCAATAGCATTTGCTTCCGCTTCGGCAAATTGTTTGTTCCGGAAATAAGAAAGTCCCAGGTTGTAATACAACCGCTGATATTTTGGGTTGATCTGAATGCCGTTCTTATAAGCCTCAATTGCCTTTTGCGTTTGATGGTCGTTATCATAAATGCTTCCGAGCATATCATAGCACGCGGCTTTAAGTTGCGAGCTACTGGTTTTCTCTATCGCCTTTTGTACAAACGGAATACCATCATTTCCCTTACCCGATTGAACGAGGGTAAAACCCATTTCATAATTGGCCTGTGCATTTTCCGGGTCGAGTTTTAAGGCTTCGTTGTATTTGGCAATAGCATCCGCATACTTACCCTGGTCGTTCAATTGCACGCCTTCTTTGATCAGATCGCTAACTGAACCTTTATCCTGCGCGAACACGTTTAAAGTAATAACCGCAAGTATTAAAGTGAGCAAATTTTTACGTAATCGATTCATAATTTAAAAATATGTAAAGGTTATTAACTAAAACAATAAAAATGTTTAAAACTTTAATTTCTTACCGGTCGATAATTTACAAATTTCGCAGGCGTTAAAGTGTTTAGAATATATTTATGAGATTAGTGTTAAGAAAACTCCTGATAACTTCCGCTCCCCTGATAATGGTAATGGCCTGCGGAAACAATAATGCAGCCCCGACAAGTTCCACCGAACCAAAATATACCAGTAAACCCTTTAACCCTTCTAAATTATTAGAATATAACCCAAAAAATGCCGACAAACGCATCGATGAATTTTTTCACAAATTACACTCAAAAAGTGCTTTTAACGGTAATATACTGGTAGCCAAACACGGTAAAATAATATACGAAAATGCCTTAGGATGGGCGGATCACCTGAGAAGGGATAGTTTGAAGATCAACTCGCAGTTCCAGTTGGCATCGGTAACAAAAACGATGACGTCCACCGCAATAATGCAGTTGCTGGAGCGTGGCAAGATAAAACTGAACCAGGATGTTAAAGAATTCTTTCCGAATTTTCCATACAATGGCGTAACTATCAAACTGTTGCTTACCCACCGTTCAGGGATGATGAACTACGTTTATTTCATCGATGATATCTACCGCAAACAGCATCTGAATCAGCGCAAAGGACTCACCAATACCGAGGCGATGAATATGATCGCACAGTATAAGCCGAACCCATTCAGCAAGCCTGACGCACACTTTTTATACAACAACTCCAACTTCATGGTGCTGGGTTCTATCATCGAAAAAGTAACCGGGATGAGCTATGCCGACTACATGAAGGAAAATATATTTAAACCTGCCGGCATGACCCACACTGCGGTTTACTCAAAGGCAACTTATGATAAAATCCCGGTAGATGTGGTTGGCCACGACCGCAATAGCTGGAAATATTCTGTTGCACCTAACTTCCTGGATGGCCCGGTAGGTGATAAAGGCATTTACAGTACGGTTGGCGATCTTTACCTGTTCGACCAGGCATTACGTGCCGGCATGCTGATCAAACCTGCTACTCAAGATTCTGCATATACGCCGCGCAACCCGATGGTACGCGGTCACTTCAATTACGGTTATGGCTGGAGGATATTCGAAGCTCCGGGCCAGAAAGTAGTTTACCACACCGGCTGGTGGCATGGCTTCCGTCACATCTACGTGCGCGACCTGAAAAATGACGTAACAATTGTACTACTCGGCAACCTGGTTAACGGAAGCCTGCTACATTTGGACGAACTTTTCAAACTGGAAGATATGCCAATTATCCGCAAAGGCGCTTATAATGGTGCCGGGGATACGGCGGAGGATTAGTTGAATTAGTTGATTGAGTTAAGTGGTTGATTAAGTTGAGTGGTTTTTAATTGTGATAATTGAAAATCTTCCCAACTTTGTAATCGATCTTATGTTTACAACTTAATCAACCTAATCCAACTCAATCAACCACTTAACTAACAAAACAATGTTCGATAAACTATTTGAAGCGCAGCAAAAAGCAGGTGAAGTAAAGAAACGCCTGGATGGAATTACCGTCTGGGGTGATGCCGAGGGAAAGATCAGGGTTACTTCTAACGGTAACAAGGTGATCCAATCCATTACTATTGATGAGGAATTTCTGAAAACTGCCGATAAAGAAGAACTGGAAGAGCTACTACAAGTAGCAGTAAACAAAGCGCTAACCCAGGCCGAAAATGTGAGCCAAACTGAAATGGCAGCACTCAGCAAAGAAATGCTGGGTGGTCTCGGCGGCATGTTCGGCAAATAACAACCAAAACTAATTCCCCTCTCGAGAGGGGCAGGGGTGTGTCTCTACGACATGCTGGAAAAACTCAACTCAGAATCATAATTAAGCTTTATAATTTTAATAATCATTTGTACTAAATTAGATTGAAGAATCAGTAATACAACCACTTACCTGACTTTCAATTTTTAAACATATGAGTACAAAAAACTTTTTAAGAATCGGCGTATTTTATGATGGGACGTTCTTTATTAAAGCTCAAAACTATTTTTGGGGAAAGAAATATGGTTGGTTATCATTTCAAGAGTTCCATAAGCTTTTAGAGAATTTTATCCGGACAAAGGAACAAGGATATGTTTCTTATAAAGTAGTTTATTCCGCCTGGTTTCAAGGCGTCCATAAGGAAAGTGCAGCTCAGGAAAACAATTTGAGATTAGACCGGAAAAGGCTAATTGATTTATTGCATGCAGGAATTGAGCCTAAGAACGTTCCGATGTCGGAAACTCAGGGAGAGAAGGGTATCGACGTTTATATGGCTGTAGAAACACTACAGGTTGGTTTGGATGATAAAATCGATATGGCAGTTCTTGTAACCGGAGACGGAGACTTTGTTCCTCTTACAAGAGCGTTGATGAAAAATGGAGTCAGAGTTTTAGTCGCATATTTTGAATACGAAGATGCGACGAATAAGGGCTTTGCAAATGAGCGACTAATCAATGCTGCAAATTATTCTATCAATATAAACAGCCTTGAAACTGATAGAGAATTCAAAGCTGAGTTTAAGACAATTTTCAGACAAACAACTGATAATAAAAAATTGAAAGACAAAGGTTAGGAACAAAACAACGTTCCAACAATTTAATTATATAACAAAAACTACTATGAAATTCACCTATTACGGACACGCCACATTCGAATTGGAAACAGGCGGTAAGAAATTATTATTCGACCCATTTATTACGCACAACGAGTTGGCTAAACACATTGATGTAAGCAGCCTGAAACCTGACTATATCCTGCTTTCGCATGGTCACGGCGATCATATTGCCGACCTTTTCGAAATCCATAAAAACAGCGGCGCTAAAGTGATCTGCATTGCAGAGATCGCGGGCTGGTTGGGCGGCAAAGATATTCCGGATGCGCACGGCATGAACATCGGCGGCGGGTATAATTTTGATTTTGGCAGGGTAAAAATGGTGAATGCCATTCACTCCAGCAGTATGCCCGATGGTTCATATGGTGGTGTAGCCGCAGGGTTCATTATTTATGCCGAGGGTAAGAAAATTTATTATGCAGGCGATACGGCATTGCACTATGATATGAAGTTGTTAGCCGATGAAAAATTTGACTGGGCTATTTTACCGATAGGTGATAATTATACGATGGGTACAGACGACGCGATCAAGGCAACTGAGTTTATCAATTGCAAAAAGGTAGTTGGTGTGCATTATGATACTTTCCCGGTTATTAAGATAGATAAACAGGCGACAGCAGAAAAATTTGCTAAAGCGGGTGTTGATTTGAAATTGGTTCCGATTGGGGATAGCATCGAGTTATAATCAAATCGCTTAGGAGGATACTCCTACGGAGTTAATTTCTTGTTTTTTTAATTGTCTATAAACAGGGAGCTCCTATGGAGCCGTAAAAAATGGAAGAGTCCCATAGGGACTACCTGTTTATAGTGTATCGTCCTAAAAAAAGTTTACAGTTTTTAGATAGTCCTGTTATGTACTTACAGGTGAATTACAATCCTGTAATGGGTTTACAATTTTAGTGTTTTTATAATAATAGTTCTTCCATAGTTTTTCA